>Ga0131853_10012470_pt1 | contig 15576 bp, 10 predicted proteins | sample TergutLab28metaG_FD_92764 | JGI IMG/M metagenome (GOLD analysis project Ga0131853, IMG submission 92764) | Labiotermes labralis P1 segment gut microbial communities from Petit-Saut dam, French Guiana - Lab288 P1 (version 2) (version 2) | ecosystem: Host-associated > Arthropoda: Insects >...
CCAGTTTAAACGTGGTGATTTTTCCACCTGTGATGCGCCTCGTCCTGGACGACCCAAAACAGTGACCACCCCGGAGATTATTGATCAAATTCACGAGCTAATCTTGGAAGACCGCCGGATTTCGGCAAAATGAATAGCTGAGCAACTGGGCATCTCACGTGAGCGGGTTGGGTCCATCATTCATGAAGTTTTGGGCATGAGGAAGCTCTCCGCGAAGTGGGTCTCGAAATGCCTGAACGCGGATGAAAAACATCAACGATGCCAATCGTCTGCGCAACTTGTGGAATTTTTCGACGCGATCCAAATGATTTTCTGTCGCGATTGGTGACCATGGATGAAACCTATGACCCGAAGACAAAGCAACAATCAATGGAGTGGCAGCATAGCGGCTCACCCCGCTCCAAAATATTCCGCGTGCAAAAGTCCGCTGGAAAAGTTCTCGTTTAGATTTTTTGGGGTCAAGATTGCAATCTCTACATTGATTATCTTCCAAGGGGCCAAAATGTCAACGCAGAGTATTACTCATCTCTGCTGGTGCAATTGAAGACTTTTGAAGGAAAAACGCCGCGGGAATTTCACCAAAGGGGTCTTGTTCTTGCACGACAATGTCCCGGCTCACCGGCACTTGCAACCCAGAAGAAACTGGCCCACCTGGGCTTCCAATATCTTGACCACCCACCCTATTCTCCGGATCTGACCCCTTTGGACTACCACTTGTTCCCTGGACTAAAAAAACAATTGAAATGTAGCCATTTTTCGTCTGTCGCAGAGGTCATTGCTGCCGCGGAGACCTGGTTGGACGAACAGCTTACTGAATTTTTTTGAGTGGCTTGCAAAATTTTAGAGCAAACGGGCTAAGAAGTGTATTGAGCTTCGTGGGGAGTATGTTGAATCAATCCCGAGTTTGTTCGCTGTAGCTTCTTTCCGTCCTGTTCGGGCTAAGGACTTATCAGCACCCCTCGTTTATTTTCGTACCGCGCAGAAAACACTTTGCACCTTGGCTAAAAAGTCAGTAAGTTAATGCTGTATAGAGCGACGAACACTCTCCTGCTGTAAGAAGTCAACGCACTATGTGGGCAGAACGTATATTTTTTTTAACCTGAAACTCGGTGGTACATAAAGTAACACTAGCCTTAAAGGTTAATGTGAGGGGCAAAGTTTCACACCCATAGAAGCCATAATTGCGGTTATGGCTTTGTGTGTTTTAATTACACCAACATGGAAAGATCAAGTCGCACACTCATCTCTATGGCTTGCCTTTCGGTACTGTCTCACCATTTCGCCCACACAGGCTGGCTGGTTCACTAGAATCGTCATCAGGATTGTTAGCGGCCAGGGCATATGGAGAGAGGCGACAAGGTCGATCATGTCAGGGCTTAGCAACAGTAAGGCCAACAGAAGGGCAGTGTGGTCTTGTAATGTGCAGAATTTTCCTGTGTTCTGTTCGGAGAAGCAATCATTGCTACTGGCATTCGCATCACCAAGCAGCAGTAGCACCTGAAAAGTATAAAGAGCAAGCACACTTGCGGATAACAACTATTAGCACCGGTTGCTAAGGGTATTTTGAATTTTCTGTCTCAGTACAAATACCATGCAAATGGGATCTCGCCATTTTTTGGAAGAGTTCCTAAACTTTCGAAAAGCGATTATTTAGTGCCCAGGTTTTACAATATAATGTATTTCCTGACTTGTGTACAGAATAAATCGTCGATTTTTATTAGTAACACGAATAAGTGAGTACCCAGAATATATGATTTCTACCTTTATTCTAAATATTTTACGCGTTTGTATGCTAATTGTAAAATTCTGTGGAGCAGCTTTGTCCCTGAGAATTTAATATCTGCTGAATTAGGCAAGAAATCTCCGTTTCTTACGAAAGTCAGTGTCCAGTTTTATGTAGGCGTATAGTAAATACAAATGTTTAAAGGCCATCACGCTCCCAAACCTTGAATTCTAGCAAATCCCGTTGTGCGTATGACGAATTATGAAGTAATGAAGAGGCGTGTTATGAACGTCTTGTGTACTGCCTCTGGTCGGACTAAATGTTTCGGTGGTAGCAGTTTGACCACCCTTGTATTAGATGCTGTTAAAACTGATTTGGAATATATGCAGAAGGTTTCTATGCAGTTTGTTACGCATTACAATTCTTGTATTTCCTTGGGTAATTTTGACATGGAACATCAGCATAATAAGTACCGCGACTTTGTAAGTCTATCTCATTCTTATTGATCACATCTGCGGACTCTGCTTTTCATTTTATAGACGGGTGAGGTGTGCTGAAGTGGTGATTATATGATGCAGTAGTTTTTTAGGATGTCTTCGTGGGGAGAACGTAAAACCACTTAGTCGTATACAGAGGGTGTTTTCTGTAAGCGCGGCTTTGAATACGAAGAAGAAATCAAAGAAATTCCAGTAATGAGATCAGTATCATTTCGGTTGAGTTTTCATCTTATTTGACAAATTCTCTTTCAATGTGTGTTCGAACATCAACATGCACTTGTACAGCATACAGACCAAAGAATTCTTGTGTCTTCATTACTTCGGGAGTCTGTATATTTTTTATACTTCAGTTGGCTTATATGCTATCTTTACTAGAGACAAGGTTTTTAGGTTGCAAAATAATGTTAGACCTTCATTTAAAATGAATTATGTGTACCTGCGAACCTAACAATACTTCTCTCAGACCACTGTTTTTTGTATCACGCATGTTTAGTTTGAATTTAATTGTTGTGTTTTTCTGTCGTGGAAAGAGCCACTAAAGTGGAGTAAAATGCAGATATTTCACTGCTTACAATATAGTACTGTCTTTTATAAACGTCAATAAGGAACGTGTTGGAAGAGCACGTACAGATACATTATGTGGTGTTGCACAGTTTAAGTTTTTCTCGCGTCGAAATGAGTTGTAACTGATCAGGGTGATGTTTTGATTTATTGGTCCTCGTTATGTTTGGAAACTTAGACAGAGACTAATGAAGAATTAGGGATGATCCCAGCCTAGTGATCATACTGTAACCAGTTTGCTTTTCTCTACGGCAGGTACATGTTCGCTGGTTTAGGTAATTGTGACTAGTGGTAAACACCATAGACGTCACTGGGTAAGGTACATGTATTTGTTGTACATACAGACATGTACAATGAGGTAATTGGTTTCTAAATGATAGTGCGGTGGATGTAGGAATGAAGGGAAAGTTACGTCTGTGGAGAGGAGTCTTTGACGAATGGACGTAAGACAGTGCTTGAACAGAGCTCTCTTCCGTATTTATCCTCACAAATCTTAGCGTCTCCTGTTTATTGCTTATATACAGTTTTCACTAAAACTGGGCCGTGGAATAAAATAAGGGACAGAAAACAAGAAGGGAGAAAAACAGGACGAAGACATGAAGTATTTCTGCAAGAGAGTAAGAAAGAAGGAAGGGGGTAAAGAAGAAGTAGAGAGCACACTAAACACATGAAGGAAGGTCTCTGTTGAGAAGTTACTGGTTGCTCGGCTGGTTCTTGTAACCTGATGAGGCGAGGCAGCACTTTTTTGCAAAAGCTTGGTAACTGTCTAGCACTCTACACAACATCGTACACCTGAAAAAATAGCTTATCTAAATGTACTAACTGGCCTGTGTAAATACACGTACACACCATCATGCAGTGTTTGAAATAATATCGGTCCTTGGTAAACGACCATGGAATTTGAAATCACAAAAGGGACGTGTTACCATATTTCATTCGTAAAAGCGCCAGTAGTTTCCCCTTCTATGAGACCCTGTTTTTGGTAGGAATTCAACCGAAAATTTATTTCTCTAATTATCCCAGTGGGATTTCTGTGATTGCGGCCGTCGAGTAGGAAGATGTTATAGCCATCGGAGCGAACATGGGCACAGGAAGGATGTACTTTGCGACAGCGTGAGCTCTGTTTGCAGACTGTATCAAAAGATCTTCACACATAGCTCACTAGACAGGAACAATATATTGTGTCTCACTGTTCATTCTTGCGTTCCACACTGCCCCGGATAATCTGCTCATTTCAGAAGGAACGAAATAATGGCTGGAGATATATTTATAGTCTCTGAAGCTGTTGGTTCAGAAATTACAGAGGTTCTTGTGTTCTGAACCTATGTTAAATTTTCAAAACCACAGTGAGTTCAAAAACAAATTCATGCGCTGACAGACTTTACTGATACCATTCTCTTTCCAAACTTTTTTGCAACAATAAAAGAAACGTAAAAAGCTTCGTGTTGTGTCTAGCTACTGGATTTTTACTGTCGGCATAAAAGGTGACATCTTCTTCCTTTCCACCGTAGAAACAATCTGTAATGTTATTAAAGATGCAGCATGATACAGAAGTATGTTCAGCACCATAAGTTCCGTTGCGTTAGTGAGTCTGCGGTACATTGCATATTACAAAATTTCAAAATAGAAATTTTACGTGATCCGACTCTCTATTCAACACTGCGTTTTTAACGATGAGTCATCCCCGTTGTATTATTAATCAAAATGTATTATGTGATAGTACAGTAACACGCAACACTATAATATTATTGATAGTTCTTGAAGAGATGATGACTGATGATGACTTGGAATAAGTCGAAACTTTGCCTGATTGATTATAAAGTGTGGTGTGTGTGACTGTATGTTCACGAAGTACATACTGCGAACTTTCTTCTATAATTTTTAGTCCTGCTGCGCTTTTCCACATGTACAACGTATTTTGGGTTAACATTTATTCCGTACAGACCTGAAATGGCACTGAAAAGAGAAGCCACAATTGTTTTACAAACACATTAAAAAAATCTTCTGTATGTTTCAAAGACTGCAGTTAGATGAAATTGTGCAGTATAAACAACAACAACAACAACAACAACAACAACAAAGACGACGACGAAGCCGGTTATTGATTTATGTATTTCCGTTCTGACTTGAGGAGAATTCAGAGGCATCAAATTCTAAAAAATTAAAAAGTTAGCTAAGAGAAACAAAAAAGTCATACTGTATCTTTCAAGTCGGAACATAATCAGCACGAGAACATTACTAATCAATATAAATAATAAACAAAAAATAAAAGTTTTGAATTCTTATAATGTAGTGTGTTTTCAAGCGATAAGAATTAAGTTATCCAGCCTTAATTTCAAATAAATACATTCTTTCTGACAGTGTAATGGTTATTAAAACACTGTAGGAAACCTTCCTGGGCTTACTGAATTAGATTTCTGGTCATATAACTTCGTGGATTGATAACTGTTTGCATGCTTCATTCGCCTACGTATTTTTCTCTTGATACGGCCAATATATTTTCATTTCTACACAATACATGGCAGATGTCGGACTTCTTGGAACTGCAGTGTATATGAAATAATATACATGCTTTAGAAATCTCCCTGAGGATGATGTGTAAACATCGAAACGTGTAGGAGTGTTAGAAGAAACAGACAGTTGTTAACATATATTATGAATTTGTTGGACAATTGTAATAAAAAAACACGCCTAGAAAGTTATTTTTGAAGCTTATTTCAGAAAATCCAGTAACAATGAATTGTTTTATCAGTTATCACGTATGTGAGTGTATGTGTATCCAGAATATAATTGGGAGTGTGATATATTCAGAATGTTCATTAAAGGAAAACTTTATAGATTTTGAATGTGTGGAAGGATATACACTTAAATGCAAATTTCTAAAATATTTAAGGACGGTGCACGTAGTACATATGGTTATGAGAAACTCTGTTAGTACTACAGTTGTTCTTACCGCAGACACCTCATAGCTTATCTCATACGAGTATCGTTCTGAATGCTACTGCACTATTACGTCGAAGAAGTGATGATTAAGAAACTTACCGCATTTCTACCAGTTACCAGCGAAACTGTGCAATCTTCATGTCATTATCCAACACATCGTAACTTCCAAAATATGTCAGCTCAGCAGTAGATGAGGGAGTGATTTATTGAAGGTTGTTATACGTCTTTTATTTGGAAGTTAATGGTATGGATTCTTCCCAGACGCGACGGGGAAATCAGATACAGAGATTTATGGTGTCATATCTTCTCATACCCAGCAAGTACGTTCCGAAATAGACCAAGACGTAAAGAAAGTAGTAATATGACACTGCCACCTGCAGGGTAAGAAGGAACACTCCACAGGAATGGCCACATGGCGACTGTAAGAAATGTTTTTACAAATTTCTCTATCAAGTTTATGATAGATTTCATCGCCATACCAGATGTAGAGAAAATTACCAAGTCTTGTAAGAAGGAAACCATACACATGCTTTTCCATTGAACTGAGTACGATGTAAATTACGTCATAATATTTAAGTCTTTGAAAATTCTCTAAGAAGAATTATGGGTTTAGCGAACTTAGTAGGTAAGCCTATTCGCCCTGCTATAATAACTGCTCCGCATCAGATTACTCACAGTTACATAATGTATATAATGTACAACTAAGACATCTGTAAAGTGTGTACAAGATAAAAACCACTGTTCGAACTTGCTGTTGCAGATATTTGGAAAAATTAAAATATCGGGAATTGTTTAATTAAAGATCCAGATTCAAAGAATTTTTCATTTGCCATCTCGTATTATTTCCACGTCAGGGTGAGCAGAAGAGGAGAGGAACGTTTGAGCGTTGTCCATGTTTCGTATTCACTGTATTTAGCGCCCAGCCGAATCTCATTACGAAAGCCACCAATTTATACCACAGAGCATATGATTGGTCATTAATGTGAACAATGCACTTACTCTTTTCACATGGGATTTACTAATTCTTCGTGTGTTCCCTTGTATTGTATATTTGTTTTTATTGCGTCTGTTTATACGGTAAATATTTTCTCCTCATTGTAATGAAGAGCGATATGTATACTCTGCGTAACTTATACCTACCTTACCTTTACTCTGATTCACTAAATGTAAATCTCTTCCTGGCTGTAACCACCACGCTTCAGGTAACTGTATTTGTGGGGAAGGGTCATTCAGCGTTTGTCTCAAGTCACATAAATTATGCTTGTAAATTAGTGGGAATTTTATTTTCGTTTTAAAAATATTTACGTAATGAGCGGTTTTCAAAGAAACACATTCTTTTTTTTTTTTTAAAAAAAAAGAGATTGGTTATTGTATATAAAATTTCGTACACTACTGGAATGATGCCCGCGTTAATTGGAACACTTTTCTGTTTTTTTAAATACCAAATCATAACAAAGGATATATTCTTATCTAAAGTCTTAGTATATTAAGTATGATTTAGCAAAAATACAATCTGTATTCATCCTCCGATACGAGAGACGATGCATAAAGTTTTGTAACGTGATGGTTTCTATGGTGAGGGGTTTGTGTCATTGCTCCAACTCCCAAGGCGAAGGACCGCCCCTTGTTTAGCATCCATGATGTGTCTCGAACTTACCTAGAAGCCATTTCTTGCCAAGGAGAACAAGTTTTCTATTTCCACAGTGTAAAACCTTTTTAAAATTATTTCAATTTTGAAGTGTTTCAATTTAAATAGAAATAATATATCCTGTTGGTTTTGGTCGGTGTTTTTAAGTTTCCTATGTTATATTTTGCGGCGAACTAGGCGAAAATTCGATGGAAAATCTATTGCCGTATGAACAGTACCTACGGATTTTGATATGCTAAAACCAGCAAAATGTTCGCTACATTATTCCAGTTGAATGCATTTATAAAAGTACGGTTCCTCAGAGTGGACTGACAAGAGGCGGTGACGTATCTCACGCAGTTCCAGAAATACTGAAGTGACCTACGCATGTATAGGCTCAGTGACGTTCTGTACTGAAGATTCGTTTCTGCAGGGATATAAGAAGTCTTCGACAAGTATAAAACAATAATTACACCGACCCCGCATATAGAGGCGGCAAGCTAATCAGAAACATCAATAATTATTTAAGTATAGATGCGGTGCCATATGTCACAGGACTTGAATATCTTCAACAACAGCACCCTGAGTATCTCACGATTCGCACTTTTCTCTTCTGTCACAAGTTGCCTTGTAACGGTGAAATTGCCGAGCTCACTGGGTCTGTAGTTAACACGAGATAGATCCCTGAGGTTCAAAGCTCCTAATACCACAGACCATCATTTGTCACGATCCTGAACAAGTTCAATCCGGTCCACATCTAAGAAACTACCTCCCTAAAGTCCACTTTAAACCACTGGTTTAGGCAGCCTGTATTAAGCACATGAAACTTGCAGAGCCAGTTCCTTCGTAAATTAATTTATTCCTATGTCATTTAAAGATAACACTTGAGATATGTGGTAAAGTGGATTGGGGTGATGCTCATGAATGTTAAATGTGTAGGGATTTATATATGGCACATAGTGGGCAATTTCAAAGTACTGTCTCGCTCCATACTGTGTCTGACTTGAAATGATGATGGTTACTCACTTAGTCAGGAGATTTTCTGTATTTATTATTCCCGTAGGTTAATTACTGTATTCATAAAAGCCCGTAGCTAGACTGAATCATGAGTACATTTGGACGGGAACATCCCTTCACGTGACTTCTGAAACACGTGTTTGAAAGAGAGGAAGAAGGGACGGGAAGGCGGGAAGAAGATATAAGCAGCTCAAGGAAAAGAGAAGGTACTGGAACTTGAAAGAGGGGTACAAAATGATAATGTCTAGAGAACTCGCTTTGGAAAAGACTTTGGGACCTGTCGGATGACAGACAACGTAATGAAATGAATGAATGACGCCATTTTCCCTGTACGTTTGGGTCCTTAAATTAGCTTTAAACAGCGGCACGTACTTATCATCAGGAGCAAGTAATATACATCTCTTGCATGAGGCACTGAAAGGGGTTGAAAATTTTTTATCATAGAACAACTTTAGCTAAAGAAAAGCATTATTGAGCGAACTCTCTTCTAAGAACTCGTCAGAAAAACGTGGTGTGGACGGACTGCTAAAGCCAAAACTTTTTGTTGGTTCACTGACCGGAATGAATTTAACATACTTGAACCATTCCAAGTAGCTCTTAAGTCCGGAGAGGGGCAAGCTGCATTGTATAATACTGCCTTATGTCGTGAAACAGACCTTCTTTACAGATTACTTCACTCCCACACACACAGCTTGGTGTGCATATGTATGCTTTTAAGTGACCCATTGTTCCATTTTAAAATAATTATGGAAAAATCGTCCAATTGTGCAAGGTAATTAATAGTGGTTATTATATATTTCCACTCTTCAATCCCACACCATTACCGGTAACAAAGATAAGTGCAATTAAAATATAACCCTTCGACACGCCCATGAACAGTCCCTGAAAATCGATTTAGTAAGTGTACGTAGCAATTTCCAGCTGGTGTTAGACAGCACGCCTTTAGTGAACTGTGTGAATGCTTTCGTAATGTGGTGAGGAAATTAGGGTTTGTGAAGGAATATTTCACTTGGATCCTTCGAAACATATACTTAGCCTAAGTGATATTTTAAAGACAGGTTTGTACCTATCAGGAAACACTGCGTCTGTTTTACAGCAACCGACCAGCTAGTGTTGCTTGCAGCAATAATTTCTTCATTTGGAGAATTATACCAAATTCGTAAGTATATTCTATTGGAAGAATATAAAGACTTTCAATATTAAAGTTGATGGTGTACGTCGTTAAATCTTGTGCTGTAAAGGGCTAATAGTGTGTCTCACCAAACTTTGTTCCTAGCATGAGGAAATACAAGCTCCGTTACCAACGACGAGTCGGCCGATGGTTATATCATTTCATCTTCACTGCTACGTGATATGACCGGTCAGTCGTGTAATTATTCCCAGAGAGAAGACTGTTAGTGCGCATAGGAAATGTGTTGTGTTGAAGGGAGGGTGTCCACTTGTAATGCATTTGCAAAGTCAGTAATGGAAAAAAGTGTCTCCGAAAGTTTTGTAAACGATATACCGTGCCAACAGTATCGTGTAAAAGAAAAGAATACGGAATAATGGGAAAATGTTGAATCACAGATGCGCTGCTGGACAGAAATACGAACAATTTTATCGTACTTGTAAATTCATATTAATTTCTACGACTACCTGACGATGGCCTTATAAGTCGGTCAAATCGTGGTATAGTAAATTTGTGAATAATAGATATCCAAAGTGTTGTGTTACTCGGACCTTATAATCTCTATAAAGCAGTGACATTGTGTTTAAACTCATGCCAAGTTGGTACAAATGTGTCTGTGTCCTGGGGGGGGGGGGGATGGTGCAAAATAGTGATAATTTTTTTTTCGAATAAATGAGTTACATTTACCTTTGTGATGACGTCTCATTTAATTTGTGGGGTGGGGAACCTTACTCAATGAACATCCCTGGTGTTTGACAGGGAGAGACCGAAGTACTCGGCGAGAAGCCTGTCGCATTGCTACTTTCGTTTTCACCACAGTCCAGCATGGACTTCACCGGACAAGTCGATGTGTACTCCCCTGACAGCACATCCTCAATGGCTTATTTCAGCTATTTTGTAATTTTATTTGAGTCGTTGTGATGGTTTGTCTTTGTTTTGAATGTGTTAAAGCATTAAAAACTAACCGAGACGCTTCATGACATAACTTAACGCAGTTACTGAAACGTTCTAAAACGCAGGGAAAGCAAAATGTATTGTTTACTGACCGATCAACTAACTCTTTAATTACCTATAAAGAGAACATTACAAATTTTGTAATTTTCTGTTGTTGAGCTGCATTCTGATTCATTTTCACAGTTCATTAAGGGAGTGCGGTTGTTAACATGCACATGTAGATGTGTAGGCCCGTGTTTCATTTTAATCTACATAAAACAACTTCGTTTGGAATGATGCGACTGTCGGACAAACACACGATCCCGAACAGAGAACAGATACATACATTGAAAGGCAGAGAGACAGACACCGTGTTTCTACATGCCGATTCTACATTTTGCTGTACTTGAAGTGTTAGGTGTTTCTGCCTTGTAACGTACTTGAAAGGATTTCCAAAATGAGTATATATAATATTAGTTACAGCAACGAATTGAAGTTGTTTAACGGTGACACTGTAATTTTGTACTTGATTTACGTCGCAGTAATGATAGAGGGTGGCAGAGAGGCGAGGCGTATGGTGTGTACGGGGAATTTTGTTGTTTAGTTGCCCAGTTATTAGCTTGTGAAGAGAAGCCTGCTGCATACCGTTACAGTAAGTGGAACTCTGATTTGTCTGCGCCTTTAAACATATCGAAAATCTTTGAAGGTAGGTCATGTGGGAGATGCAGATTATTTCTCATATTAAAATGCCTGTTGTTAGTATACTGTGGAGCTGCATGGGGAGTCAGATTACGAGAAATTGTTGAATCGATCACATATTTTCTCCTTGTGCAGGAGAGTATGCCATTGAACACCCCCTTTTGCTCATCACTCCCCTGAATTTCATTGCTGTTAAAAAAAATTGCATTGAATTGAATTGAAGTGCATCCTGCGAACATACCATCCACTGACTTTTGCATTGTCACCCTTAGGGGCATCATCGTGTCTCGACAGAGAGCTCGTTTCTGTGAACTTGACAGGAGAATTACTTTCCCCTCTGTTTCAGACCTGGCTGTAGGCCGCCCCAGGCTGGCATCATTACATCGCCTGCATGTGCTTGTCATTATACAGTGTTTTATGAACGGTTCTGCGCCTATAAGCCTCAGGATGTCTTCTGAAAATACGAAATTGATTGCTCCAGGGCAACATAGTGTTCAACATTTCTGGACTACTGCGGGATACGTGATATCAAAGTCGCTGTGGATGAAAATGAAAATCTTTTCTTCTCTTGTTGGGCTTCTCTCTTTCTCGTTATCGTCTCTTTTCATCATTTTGACCCGTCCTCATTCTTGTCCTTTTCCTTTTCTCCTTTCACTTTCGCACTGAATTATTTAACTGTACATCTCCTAGCGATGCCAGAGCCAAACTGTATTGCCGGATGCTTCTAATAAAATATGTGCGTGTAGTTGTTTGGACAGAGACAATTCACACGAACGTTGTACACATCTGTAGAGTTCAGAAGCAAATTCCGTGTGTGGGTTTTTCATTGTGTACTGAAGTGAAACGGCATTAATTTGGTTAACCTGAAATTATTCAACACAAATGTTATATAATAATAATAATAATAATAATAATACTAACAATAATAGCAACAACTGATAGACATACTCCGCCGTACTATATATATATAAAAACCAGAATCGGTGCTACAATCAGCTAATATGATTTTATATTGGGAGATGCTTATCTCCCACTGATAAAACGGTTAACTTCCGGAGACCCGGTATTGTGTTCATCAATGGACAAAATAAAACGGCACGTGTAATACATACAGCAGTTGCCTTGGCCTATAACCTCCCCAAAACTGAGGCAGAGAAAATTAAGAACTATGAAAACTTGGTCCTGGAAATAAAAAATATGTGGAAACTTAACAACGTATCTGTAGATCCTCCAGTCATCTCAGCGGAAGGAGTTGTCACCAAAATCATCCAAAAATATCTAGATAATACAGGTGTAACCAAAAAGTCTTAAGAATTGGACAAAAGCAGTAACATTACAAACATGTCATACAGCACGAAAATTCCTAGGACATGCTCCTTGAACTTAGTGGATAGGGTGAATTTCCTTTTGACTGAGCCTAGTCCCACCGACAGTCTGAGATAAGTGAAGGATGCCGTGAAATGTGATTAAGTCAATAATAATAACTACGTCTTGCTGCCATTGCTGTAGTACCGCCTATTTGCAGAAGCGCTAGCTGGTCTCGAACACTGTTAGACACAACTGTTGTAACGCCGTACGGTCTGGTACACATGGTAGGATGTCACGGGTCGTGCTACACAGCGCAACTTTGGTACACTTCGGCGGAATCCCGTGTAGCGTGCCGCCATCACCGAATGTATTTTGCGTAACTAAACCGATCCCATTCGGTAGGTGGTTTCATGGTTCATTCCTACCAGCTATATGAGGCACTCGTTCGGAAGGGAAGAGTGTCGGGATTTATGTTCTTTTTTCCGTGGCGCAACAGCCCCAAGTGGGCCAGGGTCTCCTCATTATCGAGGCTTCACGATCACACTCAGACATACCACAGTCGGCAGGACTTTTCTGGAGGAGTGATCTGCCCGACGCAGAGATTTCTACCTGACAAAAACACTCACGACCCACATTCATTCCTCATGCGGGTTTCGAACCCGCAATCCCAGCAAGCGAGCTGTCGCAGACCCACACCTTAGACCGCACTTTCTCTGGGATCGGCCGGGATTAACTACAATTCCATAATAACACACACCGAAAGCAACATAAAAATAATACAAACAAACGTCAACGTCAACCGTTGGTTCTGCCACTGAGTTGATACAATTCCTGCCTCCGTTGAGCACACAAATACTCGAAGCTCATTATATTGTCATATTCGTAATAATCTGGCCTGTCGTTTCTCCCCTAGCTTGTCACACCCAAACGCTTTCATACTTGATTTACAAGTCACAGTCTAATTCTTACCTTGAATTCAGATGAATTATTTACGTCCCGAGATACTGCTGTGGCCATGTTTGTTTAGTGTGTCCGGAGACTGATATAGTCCATCCTAGCAACAACTTTAGATTTTTTTTGTCTGGCATAGCCCCTTCTGAACCTCCAAATTATCATTCGAGTTGATTCTGAGTTGTGAATATGCCGAGTTCACCGATTCGTTTCCTCGTTGCAGTAAGCACTGCGTAACATTTTTATCCTTCACCATTAGGTCTGTTGTACTTACTCTGCAAAGCATGACCCAATAGTCTCATGGCCATTATTATTATGGCCATGCTAGAACATAAGCTGAGGCGAAGAACCACTTGGAAGACCTAAGCGTAGATGGGAGAATAACATGACAATGGATCTTGAAGAAATGGGATATGGGGTGTGCACTGGATTGGTCTGGTACTGAACAGGGACTGATGGTAGGATTTTTTAAATATAGCGGTAAACCTTTGGGCTTTATAAACTACGGGAAAGCTCTGGACTGGCTGCATAAATGTTAGCTTCTCAAGAAAGACTGCTCCATGGAGTTAGTTGATGCTACAGCATTATTACACATTATATAGAGCCTGCTGTGGGGATGGCGTGGCAGTTTTTTTATAGAATTAATTTTGTTCGGCATGAAACATTTGACGGGCTATTGCTAACATAACCATGGTAATGAAGCTCATGGTTCCACAGAATGCGGGGACTGTCATGACTGGGTGGTAACTGTCAGCTTATGATGGGGTGTGTAGTATAATATTATATATGTATGGTCTAGAAGTGTCCCTCAACGGTTGGATCCAACAGTTGAGTATTTTATGTGCTCAAAAAAAAAGTTTAATAGCCTAGAATTTTCCTATTGTTAGTTTTACTTTCATTACAGCCAGGAGAATATAAGTTCTGTAACATCTGAAATTTATCTAATACAGTTAGTTAGTTTTAGGCATGCTTACAATTTTCAAATATTTACGGTTTAATTGTTACCGCAAGTTGTGCCTAAGGGCCCGGGAGTAGAGGTAATGTTCAGGACGGGCTACACAAATTTATTCAGATTTTGTAGGGGTTCTGCAATCCCAGAAACACTGGGAAACGTTTGTGTCCTTGATGAGATTAGTTTTCATCGTGATTGTGGAACTGACTGTCACAGACCATTCTGAACTTACATGACTGTAACAGAACTGCGTAACAAAATAGTGTACACTACGTTGTGGACATAATGACACCTAAATATAATGAGTGCGGCCACACAACAGATTGCGTGGAACGCAGCCGAGACTATCCCTCCACAAAAACAAAGGAAGCTTGTATAAAAGCATCCCCTTAGTCTTCAGATATTAATGGTCTGCGCTAATCCCATTTCCGTTTCCTGATTGTTGTGCATAAGGTCGACAGATTTAAGAATGGTATGAGGTTTCGTGACTAAGCTCACAAAATTCAGCCTTAATCATCCACTTGTACTGCAGCGATGACGGTTGCAACACTTAGATCGTACCCATTGCTTTCTAAAGTCCGGTTGGCTGAAAGCGAAGATGACCGAATGGAATGAGGTGAACTGTGACGAAACTGCATTATGCGAGATGTTACTAATGCAAGTGGGCAGACCTAATAGGTAAACTGGACGATTCTTTTTAGCTCGTGTTTGGGAATCACCTGTTTATAGTCACGGCCGAGATACTGCATATTATGGCTTCGGGTTTTTTTTTTGTGTTTTTTCCGGTTTGTCCACGAAAGTGCCGGGAAACTCACCTAGATTTTCCCCTGCTGCCGTGTTTCATATCCTGTCAAATTTATTATTCAGTGTCAAAAAGTTTTTTTTGACACGGTAAGTGACGGAATTCGTCCTCTAATAAAATAAACATAAGTAAATGAATAAGTATAAAGTGGCTACAAAATAATAACCAGCACGATGACACTTATGGACTATCCTTTATTTCAGGGGTAGTCGTCATTCACTCTCTACATGTTTCGAGCTTTCGGGAAGCTCATCATCAGGAGTTCATTTTTACTGTACAGTCAGCCTCTGGTATAGTGTGTAATCTTTTGCTGTAACCCTCCCGTTCTCCTACGTGTTCTGTTCCCGACGTAGGAGAACGGGAGGGTTACAGCAAAAGATTACACACTATACCAG
>Ga0131853_10012471_pt1 | contig 15575 bp, 6 predicted proteins | sample TergutLab28metaG_FD_92764 | JGI IMG/M metagenome (GOLD analysis project Ga0131853, IMG submission 92764) | Labiotermes labralis P1 segment gut microbial communities from Petit-Saut dam, French Guiana - Lab288 P1 (version 2) (version 2) | ecosystem: Host-associated > Arthropoda: Insects >...
CAAGTTAGTTTGATGTTAAGTACAGATATTAACATTACAGAAACCAGATATTCCTGCCAGTTTTAATATGTATTTGGTAATCAATAAGTGTGTAACAGCTGTCAAAGTTTCAAACTTCTCTGGCCATTATCTCAGTAACCGTTCAACTTTGGACATAGGTGTTTCGGGTTATATCGGTATACTTTAACATAAGGAACACCCTCCCGAAGTCTGGCACATTCCTCCTGGGACACCCTGTATATATATATAGCCGGCGAACACAACAGTTCTTTAATGCGTTTATTAATAATGCTACATGTTTCGGTCTTTCTTTTGGACTATCATCAGGCAAAGGATATGTATTAAAACACAAGTACCTACACAAGTGAATATTTGAAATTTGAGAGCTCACAAATTTTACAGTCTTATTTCAATTTTAATGTTGCACTAAATTGTAAATATTTAACGCTTCTATGTACATTTTATTTTGTTAAAATAACTAATGTAAAATTCTTAAAGTTACTCAAAACTACTAAAAGTTGTGTTTCGTTAATAATGAAATTTTCACTTTCTCTGCTGTATGTAGCTTTTGGCGAACGTGACTCCCCTTGTACCTAGTCTTTCAAAAAATATGTATAAGCCACTGTACGTAGCACAGGAAATTTACACATTTTTAATGTGATTTAGTTACGCCTGCTTATTACATAGTTAGGTACAGGATACCCACAGGCAGCAGTATTTATGGTTTGTTATATCCGACATTTATACGCTTCATCGCTACTAGGAAAAGTTTGATAAATTTATTACAACCATAATAACAGCGAATAATAACAAGTCCTGTTAGTCACAACTCGGAAACATTCTGCACTGGTACCACTACAAATATGATCGGACAACTAGGTACAGGAAACATGTATCATTTTCAGATATCGGTCTTGTTTTACTCTCCCTACTTCAAATATGCATGGATGAGTAATAATAATAATAATTGTATCCTGATACCAAACTGACGTTATGGAGAAATGTGCTACGCGCCGGATGGTTGGGCGAATTTGATGTCCATCTGGTTGACTCTGTTCTACACTTCTCTGTTAGCTGCAGCTAGTGGCGAATCTGCGACTAACTTTTAAGTGTAAAAGCAATAAACCTAAATTTTGTTTCCGTTGTGAGATATGAGGCTGTCATGGAGATGTGACTAGAAATGCGTCGACATGCATTCTGGTAGATATGTAACTTAGTAATATTGCAGGGAAACCTGCTGCCTGCGTCATCAAGGTAGACGTGTAGCCTCTGAAAGGTAGGTAATATACCAGCACATATCCCAGAAGACACTTTATCTTTCTTGCTTCTATTGCTGTCCTAGAAACCTAGACATAATAATTACACATACTACAGTACTACCAAGTGCTACTAAATACTCACAGATGCTGTTGATGCATGTACGAATAACAATAATTTAGAAAAGGGCACATTTTAGTAACTTCAATAAGAAATAAGGGGTCACAACTCGTTGGTTCGAAAACCACCTTGTGAAATATAGTTTTGGAGAAGAGAAAAATCACTTGTCCCTGCCGGGAATTGAAACATGGCCATCCAGTCCGAAGCCTAGACCCTATACCGATTACGCTATCCCGGCTAAGGGCAGATTTACCAAAATATTTAAAATCTCTGTGTCATGTGTATTCGCTTCTGAGAAGGGCCTGGCGCTCTTTCGCGACTCAGACTGCGTCTACACCGGCTCTGGGGCACATTCTGTCGCTTAGCCAATGATGACCAGAATCTTGCTGCGGAAGCAAGGCGGCAGAGTAGTGAAGCTGACCACTCACTTTACGATTGTTCGCACCTATACCCCTTCATTGCGTCAAGAAAGATTAAACACGGGCATAATTTGCTATTATTTGTTTCTCTCGGGAAAAAGAACGTACGTGGATTGCGCTATCGCTCACAAACAATAAGGAAGTGTGCAGCAATATTAATATTAATATTCATATTCGTATGCTTATTCATCATCATCATCTACTTCTTCTTTTCCTCCTCCTCCTCCTCCTTTTTCTCAATTCCTACAGTCCCTTGAGGACTTCTGCTTCCCACACCTATCTTCCCGCATTCCCGACGGTCTCTGTATGCTGCCTGCCTGTTTTTTTTTTATTCCCATTATATTTAAGTCTTCTTCGACTACGTCTCTCCACTTTTACGTGGTCTTCCTACTGTCCTTGTTCCTTCCATTGTAACTCTTCCAATTTGTTTTGGCATTATTTGATTTTGCGTCAGTCAGAGGGATTTTACAAATTTTACAAGAAATGTTCAGATTAATGCAATATGTTGTTATAACCTTAATTATTTGAACGTATCATCCACTTTGATCTAAGGGTAGTCCATGCAGTTGCACGTGTATCACTAGTACAAAACAGCCCTTATAAACTATCCACGCCACACTAACTCGGCCGCATAAGAACGGAGCTCCCGGCTACACTCTATTCATCTTAGCCTACTGATGTCCCGAAAGCTACCAAACAAAGCACTTCAGCACTTCTTTCCTGTAGTGGCAAAGACCACATGGTGAATAAGCCAGCCAGCTAAGTAGACTGCATTGTGTTGGTGGTGACAAAGCACTGCAGTAACTGTATAGTGAGATGAGTCGCTTCATCCGCTTCGTTACGGTGTCACCATTGTCACCACTGCCCCACGGAGGACCGGGGTGAGCGCGAACTCCCGGGTAGCAGCCTAGTCGTTACCCAGCTTGCACATCCGCATGCACAACGGTGTGTTGAGCTTCGACTGCAGAACCATCACACTACTCCTGGATTTGCTCTGACTGTGCACACTAGGGGCTATACAGCATGCTTATTATGAGCAGCGGTCATTCTGCGCGATAATTGTCAGCAGCCTGGACCCAAGTTCCATAGAAGTCCAGCCGAGTATTCCCGATAATTAGGCCAAAATTTGGTCATGTTTTGTTCCTGCGTTTTCAGCTCCACCGACAGCACAATAGTGAAACACGTGGAAACAATTAATGATGTGCTCTGCGCCCTTATTCAACCTCATTGTGTGCAGACTGTGTCAGTGGTTCTTCGTCACTACAGACTCACTACTTGGATAATATCCAGAATGTGCACAGACCTTTAACTTTAAAAGCAGCTTAACTGTTACAAAACGTGGATCTTGGTGAATTACACAAATACGCGGAATATTTGGACTGACGGAAAATAAGACATCTGAACACACCCGCACGTTGTAAAGTCATCTCCAGGTGTCGCACGGATAGGCAAGAGACATCGCATAACATAGACATTTAAATGTGGAAAAACGTTATTGCTGCAAGTGATTATGAAGGATTATAAATCCGACAATTTTACATCCCCAGCTGGGTGTACAGCAATCATGATCGAACAAGACATACATGCCACTGTCTTCGGAAAGTCGTGGAGGAACACTTCAAAGATTAGTTGGGATACGGGAATTAGAAGTCATCCTAAGGGACGATACGATAAGATACAATACGATCCGATCCGTAAGATACGAGTAGGCGGACTGAATTCTGACGTTTCAGCTTACGTTCCAACGACTAGCCGAGAAGATCTAATGCAGCACCAATGGCGTAGTTACAACCCAAATTATGTACAATAAATTAAACTGAATTTTATCTAAGCAGATGGAAGCTACGTATTCGTAAATTATTACAGGCTGTGAAGAACTCTCTCTCTCACTGGAGTTTGCAGTCTGGTAGAAAGATAACATCGTCTGTCTGCCGGAATATTACTCCGTGTGGTCTGGCGTACAGTACCAATGTCACGACTTTGCTACCCTGATACCACATCCCAGAACATTCTGCGCAGTGAGAATCTCTAGTCCCAAACGTTACAGCTCACTGCTCAATTTATATTCCGTACTGCTGCTTTCCGCAATCAGACACGCTAAGTTACAACCTCCAAGCACAATTCTTTAATATCTGGTCGACCAGGATGGGTTTTAAATATTAGCGCATGATTTAAAAAAAATGTATTATTTGAACAGAAAAAGAGAAGCCGGAATAGCGCAGTGGGTATAGCGACTCGCTACGGGCTGGACGGTCCGGGGATCGAATCCCGGTGGGGCGAGATTTTCCGCAAATGTCCAGACCGGCTCTGAGGCCCACCCAGCCTCCTGTACAATGGGTACCGGGTCTTTCCCCGGGGGTAAAGCGGCCAGAGCGTGGCCTCTAACGCTCACCCCATACAGCGCCGAGGTTAAAGAAAGAGTAGAGCTATACCTCTATTCCCGCTCTGGGCCTTCGTGGCATGTTCTTGGGTGAACAGAAAAAGATAATATTACGATACAAACGGAATTTCGCGAAAAATAAACCAACTATTATGCACCGTGTCTCAAAATGTAGTAAATTTCATTGTTATCTGAATACATAAAATGAATTTCTAAGGGCGTTTTCATACGTGAGTTTGCGTATCGCAACGCAGGTATTTTGCACACAATGTTATCAGTAACACCTCATTCGAACAAAGAACAAACAGTTATAATGATGTGTTAACAAAATTATTTAAAACACAGTTCCTTCCACTATAAATTTTGAAACAATCTAGCTAGCAGCGAATCCAGACCCTGAGTTGAGAAACAGTAAAACGAGCGGTCATACATCAAGAGTTTCTGCATTACAAGCAAGTCAATTTGAGGGTCCTTTCAATAGAGCCACAAATTAACTCCTTCATGCTCAACCAGAGGTCCCCGTGAGGTGCCTGCTGTTATGGCACAACAATGGACACAGTCATAATGACGCCGGTCATTAATAGTCCCACATTGAGCTGGGCTCTTCCATCATCAGTTGTTACTAAGCAGCCGCAGCGTGCTCACGACCACAAATCATATCTCAACACAGCATGCTTCTGCCTGCTTGCTTTGCTTTGATTTCTAATCCTTTCCTGGCAGTTCTATTGATTGCTTGCAGTGAAAGGGGTTGTTAAGGTAGGAGGCCTACTATTGAACGTCACAACAGTAGAAGACTAGATCTAACATTAACCCACAATGGTGCGTGTTGTAGGCTGACAGAAGTTCATTGTAGCAAACACTCGGCTGTTTAACGACGAGAAATCTAACGTTTTACTTTCACAGATCCTGTTAAAAAACAACAAACTGCAATCATATCCCCTGTGTCAGCGTTTCCCAAACTTCTTTGCTCGCGGACCCCTTTTGGTTTCGAAAAATAACCACGGATCCTCACATCCTTACTCACATAAATATAGAACTGATTTTAGATAGATACTAATACCTACTACTAGCACACATAACAATGCATTGCGCGATTTGACCTTAATTACAATGATTGTCGCTCGCTTCGTGGGTACAGGATGTTTCTTAATTAGATATTCTAAAGGTCATGCGAAAAAACAATGCATCGCCAATCGAAGACGTTCAACAATTATTTTTGATAAAACAATATCCCTGTAATTTAAAAAATAAGTAGACTTCAAAGCAGCCATTACAGAAACGTACCCACGGATCCCTTGGGATCCGCGGAGCGCACTTTGGGAACCACTACCCTGTGTGATATATCGTCCACCTAGAATCGTACGGGAAGACATCGCGTATTAAACCGGAGACGTCGTGGTGAGACGCCAGCGTCTAACAACTTCTCATAGTCTGCATTATGAGCACCAGACGACGAAGTTGACTGAAAATAAAGCAAGTTACTCACACTCTTTGCTTTAGAACTTACTGAACACCGCACAGAGCTGATGCTGCTGATTACACACTCTTGTGAACAATAAATGTCTACACAAGGTCATGAGGACAGAACGCAATCTTAAGATCAATAAAAGCCATTTCTTCTTTGCAAGTTCAAATGGAATTCTGCCTGCATCTACAGCCTCGGTATAAGAATTTGCTTCACATCGAAAAGCATCTGCAGTCTCTGCATACGAACCTATTTCAGAAGTATCTCTACAATGTCGACTTTAAACCCTGCCACTGAATCGAGTACGTCAGTTCGTTACTCTTCACATACTCAAATGCATTCCTATAAAATTCATTTGAAAGCTTAGCTTTTTCAGTTCCTCGCAGAGTTTTTAATTTGCACCTTTCTATGTCCCTCTTACGTCAAAATAAATTATTATTTTTAATTCTTTTTTACAAGATTGTAAATTATGAGCTTTCCTTCAGTCCAAGAAATCGCGTTTTACAACAGTACGTGAAAAAAAGTCATATATTACCTTAATATCTATTGTATTATAAAGTGTGTAGTCTGAATAATACAAGGCATTAACTGTATTTATTTATCCCTTAGATTTCTTTGATTCTTCTCCGTATGCTTTTGTCACTGTCGTGACCCAAGTGGTTCGGTTCGCAAATATAATCTTAAAATCTATGGGCACTTCCTTCAGCATCTAATGGCCATAATTTACAATCAGCCTTAAAATGCCTGACTATGTTTAGGACATGTTCATTTCCTTATGTTCACTTAAGTAAGGTGATGGTGATTATGATCGTAAGAATAATAATTTGCACAACACGAACCCAGTCAATTTTTTAAATATTGCAGGATATCTGACAGGGTTTTAGTACAGCTGGCCAAAATTTATAAAGTACCACTGACCTGCAGCGATAAAACATGATGGTCACTAGTATATTAAGTAGCAGTAGCAGTGACAGTGAGCGAAGCTCGCTCTGTTAATGTGCCGTGAAGGCGCAGAGGGGAGAGCGGAGATAGCTTTACACATCCACTGCCTTGGAATTAGAAGGGGGTGGATAGTCGTCACGTCCTAGTAGTATTAGTAATAACAACAGTAGTAGTAGCAGCAACAACAACAACAGCAACAGTAATAATAATATAAATCATATAAATAATCTAAGTGTAATAAATCACGTAAAATTACATGTGCTCAGGCAGTACCGACGTGCTTTAACGGACTACCGTAGTGTCACGACAGTAACTGCACAGGGACACTGCTGACTAGCAAGTGTCAACCAAACAGTCAGGGACAGGCGTAAATCTTAAACTTCAGCGAATACAGGTCTACTCATAAACTTCACGTAAAAAAAAAAATCATGTAACATTTCCGGGCTCATGAGATCACATGCTTTTCGATCTTTAATTCTACATTGACCTGCCATCTGAATAAAGCATCTAAAAGCCGGCACGTCTAAAGTGGTGTGTTTTAATTGATACTTATCACACCCCACGGGGATCCGTCGACCAATCGAACTGGAACGAGGTCTAGTCTTTTCATTACGAATCTGACAAGTTCCTTAGATATAAATTTTCAGGGGGGGTGGTAGTCATGTCACCGTGATAGAGAAGCACTGCTTTAGACAGTTAAAATGTAGCGCGTGTCCATCCATATAATGTGATGAATATCAGTGCGGGTCAAGCAACAAAAGAAGAGGCGAGGGTGATGGAGCACAAGCCTAGAGTGACATGGCAACATCACTGATCAACATAATGCAGATAACAGAATAAGCACAAGAAGAAAGAAAGAATGAATAGACAAGACTGCCGAGGGTGAAGAAGAGAGGAAAAGATCCATGAAGAGTAATTAGCTCCATAGAGAAGTAAAAAAAAAAAAAGTCGGACAAGCGAGAGAGAGGTCCATCAGTTTCATCTGCACTGCAAAGCCTTGATTGTAGCGGCAACCCCCCACCAGTAAATACCCAGAAGCCTCATCGCCCTTCATTTCCTGGCACATTGAAATCGTCGGGCCTCCTGCTGTGGTGGTTCAGTCATAACTCATCGCATTATCTTCAGCAAGAGCACTGTGGTGAGTAAGATGGTAAATGAGGATCTCCACGGGATGTTTAGGAAGACATGGACCACCTTGGATTTAATCTGACCATTCCTCTCTCTTTCTCATCATTGTTGTCATCCTTATGTTTCCTCCCCACCCCCCACCACCATTGGTAATGCATGAAACAGCAACATGGTAATCTGAAACTTGAATCTTCCATGTTGATGGCATTACAACTGTACTATGACATACATCTGCATGCCACTGAAAATACTGCCCATTGTTTGGCCTTCTTAGTCCTTTCCACTTCTTGTTATCATTACTAAAGCTAAGCTACCATATGTTTTCCTCTTCAAAAATGAATGTTCCTTTCTTATAACAACTCTCACGACGTAGTTTAAAGATAAGTGTAATTTAAGGTTTATTTAAAGTCCAGTCCCGGAGAATTAAACGATAAATTCAACACGACCTGCAATGCAAAGGAGTTGCCTCAGGTACATACCGTAACATGAAAATTTACTCTGAAATCTACCTTCAGAACAAAATCTCTCCCTCTTGTGCTGTCTGTTGAGGTTCAGTGGAAAAATCTCATAGAATATACTGATTAATTACAAGAGTGCATTTCAGGCACCGAACGTTTAAATCCGATTCGAATCTGTTGGTCATTACACGAATGATCTAGTAGCTTGTCATTCCCTACAGTTAAGGTACGAGGTCTGGACTTCCCCTGCAGCAAGTGGAATAATTCCCTACTAAAGTTCGTATCAAACCGGTGATGATTCTCAACCTTTACTTACACAATAGGATGGCATCTGTGATTCTCCGTGTCGTATGTAAACTAAAGAACATGTGAAAACTGGAAGTTTAATAAGACTTGGAAGGTTTTTCTCGATGTACAAAACTGCATATTTGTGATTAAGAAATAAACGTATCCTACAGCGCCCAGTTAATGAAACTGCATACGTCCTGACATGTTTCTGGAACCTGTGATTTCATATAGACTTCCTAGACTGCCACCGTCTATGATACCGCAACTGTATGCCGTAATTCTGAACATCGAATTCAAAGAACTATCTGAAGAGCCTGATGACATAAAAAATTCGAACTTTAGACTGACAGAATAGAGAATTTTCGGAAATATGCCAAGGATGCATTCATTCTTGCATATGTTCCCAGAAATGTGTCTCTAAACTGAGGCCAACATAAGAATGCTGGAGGAAAAATGTCTTCCGTCCCAAATATCCGACAGCAGACACAAGAGAATAAGTCATTAACGTACATTAACTACAAAAAAAAAACACGTAAATCTAAATTGTATTTAAAAGAAATAAAGAAAGAAACCGACGTGTGAAGCAAGATCTCAAAGAATTTTCGCCTATATCGTTATCAGTATAACAGAATGCTGTTTATTTGGTCGATAATGCAAGTAATGACATTTACTGTTGATTTTCGTTCGTATGTGCAAGAAACAGGGTTCATTTGGTAATACAGTGGCAATTCAAATATTCTGAAGGTGCACATGCTGCAACCCAGTCATTAGCTTCGAGTTAAAATTTAAATTGCTCAAAACAAACCAGTCTGTAACAACCACACTACACTTCAAGGCGGTGGCACGCTTCGCATTATTTTCAACACATTCGCTGTTGAGACGAACGATGTCCTTCAAAGTGTATTCTACTAATCTTACCCACCCACAACCACCTCCCCCCCCCACACACACACACACAATTTTATAGATTATGAGCATTTAAATAGAGGAACTTTGATCAGTATCCCTCTCTTCGAATGGACAGATATTCTATTTGTCACTTCTGTAACTTCAGATAAAGCATGGTGTAGTCAGAAGACCAGTAATCAAACGTCCCATAATGTGAATAATTTTTTTTTAAACGTTGGAGGGAAGTAGCTGTACCAGTATTATGACCTGTACCGGAGGTTGCGGTTACAGTTTTTACTACTCCTGATGATGGGTGCTGTGACACCCGAAACATGTAGAGTGACTCTGCAGTGAATAAATACACTGTTGCATCTGGTTGGATTTTTATTATCAGTGAATAATTTTCTTCATTAACATGCGTTCCAACATCAGGCGATATACGCTAAACTTTATTCAGGCTGGCAGAGAGATGGAAAACAAAACTGTGGTTTATTCCACAAGGTAGGTACAAAATTTATTCACTTGCAGGTTTCCTTGTTGGTCACTTCGCTATCAGAATTAAAAGCGACAGCTTGAGAAATTTTTGAAGAATTCACAGAGTTATTATTTTTTTTTCGGGATAAGAGGTATCTGCTCACATAGTTAAATGTCATTAAATCTACAACCCCAGCATTGTACGTATGGAACAGAAGCACCGGCCACTCTGGTAAGCCGAGGGTATACGACCCTCAGCAGGCCAGCATCTAATATTGGTTAAACATCCAACAACCACAACGGGACATGCCTCAATTTGTTGGCTCAAATTGCCTATGAACAGGAGTACCCTCTAGGGAAATAAAACCACGAACCTCTTAACTTTAATCTTTCTTGTCGTAAAGAAAAGAAACTTACCACAAGTTGAGGCTATGTCATTTCGTTTTCCATCTTCTTGTTTCGGATGGTGATAGGGAACATTTCAAAGGAGTATTCTGAAGACACATTTTCGAAAACGGCAATACTGTTGGGAACCCCACCGAAAGGGAAATCGACTATGTATACGTGTAGTTTACCCATGAGTTTTACAACCACAAAATTGCTGGAGGACGCCGCAAAACATGTACGGTCACAACACATAACTTACCTAAGTGCTCTGTGACTTGCAAATGGATCTATTCGTACTTTATGTCAAGATTTATGTTGTGCTTTCCAAATACACCCACTCATACCTTGTGTTATGGTTTATGTACTTAAATTTAAATACTCGATTTTTTTAAAGAACTGCAATATTACACTTTTTTGCTTAAATTAAAGGATGTTGTTTACATTTAATACAATAAATATAATTTACGGAGAGAATTCTGAATCCGTATATCACTGAATCCGTGATATACGGAATCGGAATTCTCTGTATAGATTATTTTAACACAACATGTTTGCTCATTCTACTTCCCCAACGTGAACTGAACATGGCACTTAGATACTTTCCAGTAGGCACTGTTAAGGTATAACCTGGTACAGATCTTCATAGTATTAGTTGTTAGAAACTGAAACATGTTGGAATATATTCTGACGTTTTGCTGACCGTGCATCTCAGTATATTTATCTTAGTAATTAACCAGCTTGATGCACAAAATTTTTGTTGTACAATAAGTTTATTTCATGCCTCTACATGTTTCGAGCACATGTGCTCGAAACATGTAGAGGCATGAAATAAACTTACTGTAAAACAAAAATTTGGTGCATCAAGTTGGTTAACTACTGAGATAAATGTTGGAATATAGTTTGATTTTTATAAGAACTTCTCAAAATCATTATACATTTCGTATTGTTGGAACAAATTTTAGGTAAATAACTTGTTAAAGATGCACTGTGTAAACAACAATGTGAAATTTGTAAATATGGGTTAATGAAAATAGCCTGTTACCTGCAACACAGGACACGAATGAGAGTGAGCATCCAGACTACACGACACTGAATTTTAAACTTCAAAGTTCAGAGTACCAGTTATTTTAATCTATGTAACCACACATCACATGCAGCACTAAGTGGCGGCCATGCAGAAGGCCGAAACATGTGGAGGATGTTGTAATTTTATTTAATAAACTTAAATACAAAGAGGCTGTATTTTGACTGTTGTGTTTCTGTAATTTCCCTCTAGTAATTCGAACAATTTTCGTGAAACTCGTTATGAACAGCACATTCCGGTATTTTTAATTCCCAGTCATCGACAACAACAACACGCGGACTATGGCTCGTATGTTCCAACAACAGTTGTGCACCATTCTGTTACGCTTTCTGAATTTTGGGGACGTGGATTATAGAATGTAGGCGCAGTAGCGTACTGATCATCCAATAGGACCAAAATTTCGTCGTGGTGTTTTTTTGTTGGGGGGTGGGGGGAATGAAAACTCTTACTAATCTTAATATTAAGAATGCGAGAACTATTTTCGTTGGTTACATGAATGGAACTGAATTGAACTGAAATGAACAAGTTTCATCGTCCAAAAATGCCTGTGGTGCCACGTTAGGATTTTTTGTCATGTCGAATATGCCGTATCGTTTGACTGAGGATATAGTTCGAGACTCGGGCAATGCAACTGCTATCAGCACGAAGTGTCACGTTTTCTACAGTCCCAGACAAGGGGATAGGTCAATACAACAGGCCCCGGTCACTTCTGCAACTCCATCAGTTTTTACGTCCCGTACTGGCAGATCTCAACTTATTTTGCATCAGTAACACAGCTACTAACTTGTTATTAAATGACCGACGTATCAACCAATCAAACGCTATCGAACTCTATAGGCAATATGCTGCCCACATGTTCTTTAAAACGACTTAGTAAATAAATTAATTCGTGAAGTGCGAACACATATTTTCCCCCGTTACATTCACTGCACACAATATGACCAGCAACTGGCTAATAGCTTTCTCAGCAGTAAATATCAGTTCTCGAGATACTGCTCATTTAAAGTGCTTTAAGCATGTTCAGTGTCGGATGTAGCCGAGACCATGAAGGGAATTGGCTTGCGGCTGTCTGAGAGAGCTCGTAGCACCAGTTCCGGCGCCGGGTCGGATCAGTCACCAAATTTACTGCTGCTCTTAGTGGAGTCTCGGAGGTTACCCTATGTTCTGACTGAGGTCAGAGCCCAATTCATGGGGTGGAGTCGAAACTGCTGTACTGCGTCTTTGGGTACGGAACAAGGAAGTCTAAAACTTTAAGCCTGTAATTTTCAGTAAACCTCACATTGTATTATTACACGTCTTTCCCACCAAAACAAAGCCCATACTCCTCAGTGATCAAAAGCACAATTAACCATTTTGTGGTTCAGGTCTGCAAGAATAACAAAAGAGTGGTAGTGAGAATGGCGGTTCACGGCTACTACGTAGACTTCTATTCCGATAACGGTGGCAGGAGTTTACTCTGAAAAGTCGGTACACTGCTGCCAGAATAAACATCATCATAATTCGAAAGATAATCTTCAAGACAAGGGTATTTCGGAAAGGATAAATCATATTTGAAATGCTACATAATTCCGGGGAGATAATAAAAAATTAATTAAGGTTATACAGATCAGGCCGTAACACATAACCACACAATTCACTACCACAAGAGCCATAAGTGGAAGAAAAGTGTTCGGATATTCTAGAAGTCCCCTCCTTTTTGCAGCTCAAATGTTTAGTACTGTTTTCACTGAAGCATACCACTGGAGCCTATCCTGAGCCAACTGCCCTGATTTCACACACTAACACCCTTTACCAACTTCCCTTAACACTTTCTACCAAACTTTGCACCTGGTCTGTTACATATCAAAATTCATCTAATTATTTTTTTCTCTAATAACAGCAACATTACACAAAAAAACATACGAATTAAAATTTCTTCTTCATCATATTTTTCTCGTGTGTATTGTTCAATGTTTATTAGATCATCCTAGGAGAAAATAAATATATCTCTTCCCCAAATCTCCCGATCGTTTCCCACCCAGCCTCTTATTCAATTGTTACCTGGGCGCTTTCTTCTGGGGGTATGGCGGCCGGGACGGGTGGCTGACCACTCACTTCCATCTCGTGTAGAGGTTAAGACTGAGAAAAGCTGTACCTCCACACCCCTTATATGACGTCATGGCTGAAGTAAGTAGCGACCTGACCTTCAGTATTTCTTAGATCTACACGTTTCCCGATCAGCACTTTATTTACATCACGTCGTTGAATATTTCCAGTTATATGAAACATACGTATTTAAAATAACACACATATTATTTTGGAACTCGTATCTGTTCTAAATTATTTTATCTTTTATTTTTTCTTGTACTAGAAAGAGGGACAGAAGGACCACTTAAATAACAATCAACTCGGCTACTAGATGCATTAATGATGTGGTACTAGAAGAAAGAGGCCACTTTATGTCCATGTTCACCGTTTTTTTTTGCGCGACAGCCCCCAATGGGCCAAAGTCTCCTCATTCACGAGGTTTCTAGATCACACACAACGACGCACCACAGTCGGTAGGACTCCTCTGGACGAGTGATCAGCTCGTCCCAGAGACCTCTACTTGACAACATACAATCCTAACAACAGACAAACATCCATGCCTGCGGTGGGATTCGAGCCGACAATCTCGGCCGGCGAGCGGCCACTGGGCCACTGGGACCGGCCTCACCATTCTTTAGTTGTGCTTAATTCAGAAGGGTGTTGAATGTTCAGTTTCGTTATATATATAAAAAGCCAGCAAACAGAGGGCCAGAAGACAAAGAACTCGCCTGCATACAATTTCAGGATGGAAACATTTAGGATACTTGACATTCTAATTCATCCCTATTCAGGCGACCCGTACATACACACGTACACATGCGTAGGCATACGTAAGTGTGTCATATACATAGAGTGGTGATTTGTAAAGTTAATGGGCATACGAGTGCAAGAAATTGTCCCAGATGCTCGATTAGCATCGTCTGTCCCGCATTACTTTCACGAGCAATATTGAGTTGGTTACGCTCTGGTATGAACTGCAAGCAGAAGTTAGGTTATACTGACCACTCCAACTCGCCCTCCGAGGTCGTGCCCCACATCGGGTCTGCTTCTCCAATCCTACACTAATTCTTCTTACTGTTCCCTGAGGGGTTAAGAGGGAAGAGGGTGGGACCGATTTCCGATGTCTTCATAGCAGTTCAAGACTGACTTCGTGATACATGATACAAGAGAAACGCTAAGGGAATAGCCCCGGGTTTTAAAGAACGACGAAAAATCCTGTGTTAGCCTCCACAGAACGCCGATCCAATGTAATATCCAATAATCCAACCGTTTGCAATAGCAAGAAGAGACGGGGCGAGAAAATGTGAACATGAAAAAAAAAAAAACTGTAGGCTTAGGTATAGTTCCTGTAAGCAAGAATGAAAGAAAGAGAGGAATATTCTTGCGTGGGGTGAAAGTGCAGGGCAAGTTACAATAAAACTCTCTGGCCAGAGTGACTTAAACGATGTATCAGTTTCTTTGAATATACAATTCAAAGTGAAATCAACTTGAACGATATGAAGGTGTAGTGGGAGTGAAAATAAATCTTCACTAATTTTTAACCTCGAAACTAGATGGGCGTTAGTGGTCAGCTACACGTTTCGGCTGCTTTAACCCCAGTTACAATTGCACTGAATAGGAGAATCGAACAGCCGGTGTGTGCGCTTTGGGAAAGACAACCTCAGCCGCGTAGCTGCTATCGCAGGCAGTGAACCGACTGAGCTGATACAGGTTGTGTACACAACCACTGTATCCGTGTGTTATGATTCACTGTTGATCGTTGCCTCAATAAAGTTGCAGGCTTCTTCTCTCTCTAGCATAGCCTTCACTTATAAAAACAATGTCAAAGAATCTGCAGTGTTCTGCCATTTCATTAATACAGAAAGGATACTGAGATGAGAAGTAAAAAAATTAAGTTTTCATCAAAGCTGCTACAATATTTTCCATCGGCCTTTCTTAAAGACTTCAAAATTTTCCTCCACACTGTGTAGAGTTAGGGGACCGCGGTAACACAGTGGTTAAGGTGTTGTGCTACAAATCGGAACGTCGCTGGTTCGATCCTAGCTGGTGTCAGTGGATTTTTCATTGACATAAAATCCTTCCGATCGCACCATGACCCTGGGGTCGACTCAGCCTCTAACAGAAATGAGTACCAGGAGCATTTCCTGGGGGTAAAGACGGCCGGTGCGTAAGGCTGACAACCTACCACCATCCTGTGCCGTTGTCACGAAATCTGGGA
>Ga0131853_10012472_pt1 | contig 15575 bp, 12 predicted proteins | sample TergutLab28metaG_FD_92764 | JGI IMG/M metagenome (GOLD analysis project Ga0131853, IMG submission 92764) | Labiotermes labralis P1 segment gut microbial communities from Petit-Saut dam, French Guiana - Lab288 P1 (version 2) (version 2) | ecosystem: Host-associated > Arthropoda: Insects >...
GATTAAATGGAGAGGACATTAAAAGATCATCAGACTTTTGCTATTTGGGTAGTATTGTAGCTGAAAATGGAGGTACCAGTAAGGAAGTTAACTGGAGAATACAGAAGGCTAGGGGATCATTCTCCAAACTGAGAAAAGTGTGGCTAAATAAATCATTACGCAAAGATACCAAGATTAAGATATTTAATGCCTGTATGAATCTGTACTTTTGTACGGACGTGAAACTTGGCTTGTCACAAACGATATCCAGCGTAAAATACAAACCTTTGTGAATAGATGTCAGCGATATATATTAAGAATATGGTGGCCAAACATCGTTTCCAATAAGGACCTATGGAAAGTAACAGGACAAGAAGATACAAATTTAGAAATAAGTAAAAGAAAATTTAGATGGATTGGTCACACATTAAGAAAAGAGGATGGAGATATACCAAAGGCAGCCGTACTTTGGAACCCTCAGGGAAATAGGAAGAGAGGAAGACCGAAAAACAGCTGGAGAAGATCGATAATTAGGGAAGCGGGTAGAAGCTGGAATGAACTAAGGTTCTTAGCAGCCAACAGACAGAAGCGGAAAGGACTCATAGACAACCTATGTTCCTAGAAGGAATGATGGACTCAATTATTATTATTATTTATATATTTATTTATAATTCTCTGAATATTGCTGTATATTGGGATGTGATGCTATATAGGCTGGTAGAAATTTATGTGAACAGTTTGGAGCAATATGCTTCCAACTTCAGGACATACCAACAGGCTGTGCAGTAGGATGGAGGGTCAGGGATTAGGAAACTGGTAGTTGTGTGGGAGGCAATAGAAGACCAATGACCCTATGGTGAGGGAAAGTCATTGCTGCTGGTAGTTGTGGTGGCCATTCAGTGAGCTTGACATTATTCTGCAGCGATAGACATTCTTGAACCATACAACAAACAGTGGAGTGCTTCGACTGAAACTGGATTACTCCATTGTGATAAAACAGGCTTAGGGAGGGCACTGTTACATTTGTAAAAATGTGCTTAAATTGAAAATGATATGGGTGCCCTTCTGCAAATATGTTATGGAGCATTTCAGGTCCTCCATGGGAGATCCAGTTCCAACAACGAACAGAAAAATGATGACTGTACGTATAGGTTGACACATACTGAGAGTCGTAATGCTCTCCCCTTGGCCTGGAAACTAAAACTGGCACATCATTATGCTGAGCTAAATGTAGATTATCAGATAATGCGAGTATGCCACTGGCGATCTACAGTGTTCTCAAAAAATGCCAGACCATATAATTTGCAGTCATAGAGCAGGTTCTTAACTGCTACATGCCACAGTCTTGAGATCTGCTTGTTTACGTCTCAGAAAAACTGTTTATGTCTGCCCAGGGAAGTTAGTTGTGGCCTTAAGCTTGAAGGAGCTTAAGACTGCTACCATTGTAGTATTCTGAGGTGGGCTGGATATGTGCTGTAACCCATATTTTGAGTAGATGGAAGCATCACTTCTGTCAGTTTTTGAATGTGCCTGGAGTGAATGATGCTAGGAAGAATGCAATACATAAAACTGAACTGCTAATGCCCAAATATAGTACTTTGGAGGTTGAAATGGCTAATGAAGAGAAAATATATGAAGTAGCAGGTAGTGATTAAATTCCATCAGAGTGCAGCAAGCAGGAGGCAGAACAACGCATTCCGAGATTCATAAATATAATTCTATTTGGAATAAGGAATAATTGCATTGACAATACAGTGATCAATCATTTTACATATATAAGAAGTGTGATACAGATGATTGACAATACAGTGATCAATCGTTTTACATATATAAGAAGTGTGATACAGATGATCGTAGTAATTATTGAGGCATATCACCTATCACGTGCACAGAAAATTCAACATTATTCTATCAAGCTTAACTGGATATGTAGATGAGATTATTGTGGATCATCTGTGTTGATTTTGATGTAACAGATCAACTTTTGGTCACGTATTCTGCATTTGTTAAATATCTGAGGAGAAATGGGAGTACAGTGGTGCAGTGCACCAGCTATTTGTAGACTTCAAGAAAGCCTATGATTCAGTTAGGATGGAAGTTCTGTATAATGTAATAGAATTTGGTATTCCCCTGTAACTAATTAGATTAATAAAAGTGTGTACAAATTAAATATGTAGCGTAGTCCAGATAGGCAGACATCTGTCTTACCCATTTCCTGTTAAGAATGATTTGAAAGAAGATGCATTATTGCTGTTTTTCCAGCTTTACTTTGGAATATGTCATTAGGAGGTTCAAACAAATCAGTTGAAACTGAATGAGGTACATTAGCTTCTGGCCTGTGCTTATGATGTTACGTTATTGGGTGAAAACGTATATTCTACGGAGAAACACATAAGTTTGTTTAGTCACTGGTAAGGAGGAGGGTCTAGAAGTAAATGCTGGGAACACTTAGTATTCATTTTCTTGTGAAACAGAAGGCAGGACAGAATTATGACATAAAGATTAGTAATGAATCCTCTGAAAGTGTTGCAAAGTTCAGATGTTTGGGACAACCTGAAATCTCAGAACTGAAGTCACGAAAAAATTAAGAGCAGAGTAAACTGGAGAAATGCCTGCTACCTTTGATCCAGCATCTTTTTTTTTTCCCATATGCCAACCAAAAATAAGTTTTAAGTACACAAAATTTTAACTTTGCCTGTTGTTTTATATGGGTGTGAACCTTGGTTTCTCACACTAGGGGAGGACCATAAATGAATATTTTCGGAAAGTGTTTGCTGAGAAATATATTTCGGCCTCATACGGTGCAGATCATAAGGGCCAGGAGGGAATATCACAGTGAGGGATCGTCCCATCACCAAATATTATTGGGTTGATGAAATCAAGGATAATACGGTGATGAGTGGGCATTTAGCATGTATGGGGGAGATGAAAGATGCATACAGCATTTCAATGGGGAAGTCCAAAGGAAAAGGCCACTTTGAAGACCTAGCCATAGACGGAAGGATAATATTAAGATAGATGTTAAAGAAAGAGGATGGCAGGGCATGGACTAGTTTAATGTGGTTGAGGGTAGGGACAAATGGTTGAGGTCTGCTGAACATGGGGACATATGTTGGGTTCCATAAAATACAAGGAATTTGTTAAGTAGCTGAAAAATTGTTCGTTCCCAAAGAAGGACTTTGCTTTATGAAGTTAGCTGAGTAATGCTAGTTTACTTTTATGGGCAAATTACAAGACTGTGCAGCATGTCACAAGGATTCAGCTTGGATGGTGGCAAGCTGGAACTTTTGGTTAATATAATATCAGCTGCCACCTGAATATTGGTCTAGAGATGATCATGTCATATCGAGAACTTTCTGCATCATTTCTGACCAGCTGCACTATTGCATTTTGTTTGTTAGTTTTAATAGTTTCCCCTGCAACTACTGGGTGATATAATACTTGATGAAATCACATATCTTCTAGTAAATGATAGAAAAATTTGTGTTGGTGTCCATTGTTATTGCTTTTCCCCATGATACAAATATATTCTTGTTTATATTGTGAAAGGTGGTATTTTCTTCACATATTTCTATGTATTGTGGATATTTGTTTATGTGTAACATGTGGGAAGGTGGGTGTGGTATTTAAACATTTCATGTCTTTCTGATGGTATTACAGAAAAGGCACAGAAAACTTTAGAGGAGTCGATGGCAATGGATCTCGATGACAGACAAGAAATGGCAGTTGAATATTACCGGTCCCATCGAGCAGGAGCCCCAGTTATGAGTGCAGGCGGCTGTGGAACATTAGGAAAGCGAAGCACTCTGGGACGTAAGGTGGTGGGGCATCACCCTCCACCAGGTCCGCCAATGCTTGGCAAATCCCCACCACGCCCGTCTCCAGCGTCTGTTACATACCATAGCGATGAGGAGAGCCTTAAGGGTTATGATGAGAATCCTGATGATAGCAGCGTGACTGAGAAACCATCAGAGATCAGCTCAACAGACTCTCAGGTAAGTGCCTTGTGTAAATAAATAAATAAATACTACTCCATGGTGCAGTGTCCTTCTTGAGCAGCTAACTGGTTTGCAGCTAGTCAAGAAATTCCCCCGCATTTCACGGAACCCGAAGGTTCGTTACCGCACTCACAAGCTTCCACCACCTGTCTCTATCCTGGGCCAGCCCAATCCAGTCCATATACCCACATCCCACCTCCTGGAGATCCATCGTAATATTATCCACACATCTATGTCTAGGCCTCCCCAGTGGTCTCCTTCACTCTGGTTTCCCTACCAAGACCCTCTATAATGATATATAAGTATATAACGTAAATGCATAAACTGATAAAGACAAATAAATAAATGAACAAAAAGTAAGTACAGCATAATCTCAATTTCAGGTTTCTAAATGTAAGATTTTCCCATGTTTAAGACTGAAAATTTGGTGTTTCGGAGTATTAGGGTAGGGTTTGTATACATAAAGAAAGAAAAGTTATCTTTGCTACACACACATGCACGCACACGCACTCTCTCTCTCTCGCTCTCTCATTTACGATTTGATTTACGACCAAATATTCGAGAACGTAATCCCGTCATAAAACAAGACCCTACTGTATAAGAAGTATGTGCTCCAGATAAAAATATAATGGACTTCTACTGTAAATAACACCGTGGAGCACAGTGATAATTAAAAGACTAATATTTCTAAAATATATGACCAAGAATTATCTGCCTTTTGTGGAATCTGAAGTTTTATTATTGGGTTCACAAGTGCCCACTACTGGATGCCTATGGTGAGCCAGCTGAATCCATGTCACATCCCCCACTTCCTGTGCTTTATAATCTCTTCCAATATCTTCCTGTTCTGTTTTTGGAAGCTTTCTGCCACCAGCTGTACAAATTTTACTGATGCATGGTGATTTTGTGCATAAGCCTGTCTTTGCCTTTTGGTTTCTGTGATGTCTCTTGTAATAGGTCACTGATAGGTATGGCACATGGCAAAAGTATTATATTTTTACATCCCAAAAATGTATTTTAATCTTTACACAAATTTTTAAGTTGGGAAATTTGACATGGAAATAAAAAGGATGGGAAAGGATCCATATTATCTTCCTATCTGTGCTTAGACCTCCACAGTTGGCTTCTCTGTTTAGATCATCCAATTAGTGTTGTTTATACATTTCTCATATTATGCCACTTATCCCATCCATCTCAATTTCCATAAATTGGATCACTCTAATATAATATTGAATTTTGGGTGACCTATTAACATCCTGATTATATTGATGCTGCTCGAAGACTTTTATAATTGTACAAGGCATGAAAGAGTGTGGACGTATCGGAACATTTCGGTGAGTTATTTGCCTCGTATTTTGTGTCAAACACAGACAGTAATTACATCGATTGGTGATCCCAGTAGCCATTCTGTCTAAGGTGGTCTGCAGCCACTTGATTAGTGGGATAATGGGTTTGAATCCCGATTAAGGCGTGGATGTTCATCTTTTGTACTTGTGCATTGTGTAGGTGGTGCCCACTATGACAAGCTGATCATTTGTTCAGGGGAGTCCTACCATGTGCACGCGCGCATGCGTGTGTGTGTGTGTTTTTTGTGATCCAGAAATTTCAACAGTGAGGTGGCGTAGTTGTTTGTGCTACAAAAAAAAATATTATGCCCTTTGAGAGAACAAACAAAAATTAATGGCCCTTTATTTATGTTTTTTGTATCATTAAAATAAATCAGCACTTGAATTATTTCCAAAATGTGCGGACTCTTAGTTGTAGGAATTTATCCACAAATTTTAATTGTTTAAACTTACACATGTAATATGGATTTGAGTTCTTATTTTGCTAGGCGTCTGACCTTGCAGTGTCTGAGCTTGAGCTAACTGACAAACTGAGCCAGCTGATAACATTTCTTTTAACACTTTGTTTCTTCTGTCTTTCAGGGTTCAGACAGTGAAAATGAAAGTGAGCGTTCAGATCCTCATTCATTTGTGAATCATTATGCCAATGTCAATGATTCATTACGGCAATCATGGAAACGCCAGAAGCCGGTACGAAACTATTCAAGTTACACGGACTCGGAACCGGAGGGTAGTGCCGTGATGAGTCTCAATGGAGGGCAGATCATCATGAATAATATGGCGAGATCACGTGCTCCTCTCCCAGGCTTTTCATCATTTGTATGATAGTGCCACAATGAACACCTTCAATATAAAAGGAGACAATTATATGATCTCTGTGACTATATAGTAACAGTTGTAAGACTGAGATGGCAAACAATGACATTTGGTGCAAGAAGTGATAAAGAAAATTAACTGCATCAAATTCCATCCATTGTTTTATTTTGTTGTGATTCCTTTCAACAATAGGCGACCAGACACAAAAACTAATTGACACACACTTAGATTGGAGCCAGTGAGGATGAAAACAAGAACCAAAGTAGATGTTTGCCATATTTATGAACTACTGTTGGTCGCCAGTCTGTGATACTTAATAGATAACATGTTGTCAAGATGTCTGTACTTTTGTATAACATGTCTGTTGTAGGTAGAATTTTGTTGTGGGCATCACATTGAGGGCTCAACAAACCCACCTATCTTCCCATCTGTGACAAACTAAAACCTGATTCTGATGAGCAGAAAATCATAGAATTTGTCTCTTAATGTCCTATTTTTCTGTTTTTCTCTTCAGATGTTTAATGGCATTAGTGTGCCAGGTGGTATGAGTGTAGTTTTTGTTTGTTTGCTGAACTGAGACAGTATTTGTTCACCCCAGATCATATGGGTAGGGTCTTGCCTGTTGCCATATACTTACCTCTTGTGCGTGCATCTGGGTTTATTATTTTTCCAACAACAGACAGCTTATATCAAGCAGCTATTTTAAATACAGGATGTTCAACTTAAAAGTGGACTGTTAACTAAGCCGTGAATATATCACATCAGATGCTATTTATAATGGTTATGCTGGTATGACATTATACTACTACATGTGCAGGAGTTGGCAAGACTGTTGCAGGAGAGGGGAGAACCGGTCTTGACCATCTGTATCAGTTGGTTCAGTCGACAGTGAGTGCTGGTGTTTGAACAACGCCATTTTTTATGCTTTCATAATGCGGTTAACAGTGGAAGAATGTGTATTTATTATGGAAAGTTTTTTAAAAACGATGTCTTACGTCCACTGTAGACAAAGTTTTTTTGAAAAATTTGGAAGGCAAGTGCCAGTGAAAAGTGCTATTGCGAAAATGATTAAAAATGAAGGAACGCTACGAAAAGTTGCGAGGAACATCGTGAAACATGTCGATAAGTGCATTGAAATGAATGGACATCATTTCCAACACTTACTGTAAATTCAGGTTAGTTGTGTAATATAACATGTTGTAAATTGTAGTAAATAAATTACTTGTATTAAAATACGGTTCACTTTTAAGTTGAACACCCTGTGCATGGGAACATTGCACAAAAATTGTTTATTGCAAAGATAATGTTGAGTATGAGTAAGAATGTTATTTAAATTGACTGTACATTTTTGTATCCATAGTGGAAATTGTGAAGGCCAAATAATGAATATGTGAAGTGTGCCTAAACTGGAGGTAACTGCAGAATATTCTATGAACTTTTTCTTTTGAATGTAAAGGTTGGAGAAGTGTGACACTGTACATATCATTTCCATGCTTCCAGCAAGCCTGAACACATTATAATTTACAAGAATTATCATGTGACAGCACACAGAACTGACTGTAGTAATTTTTGCTGAATGTGACGTATAGGCTGTTTGATGAAACCAGAGCTCTCAGTTGTGTGAGGGGTACAACACTGCCTGCCGATGGCGTAGCCATTGCTTGTGTTCCATCAGAACTGCCTGTAAATTTTTGTTGCCATACATGTTGCTGTAATGCGTTTTATGTTTACAGACGTCATGTCATCGTAGATAAAAAAGTAACATCACATTATAATCAGGTAATTTTCAACTTTTTCCCTTAATGTTGCTCAGAAATATAAGAAAACTTCATAATAACTATTACTTATGCTATTAATATTGTTATGAAGACTTTAGATATGTGCTGAATCTTTACATTTCCTATCTGAACTCATTTCAGTCATGGCAAGAAGATTTGTGACAGGTTTCTTGATTGGAGTTTAGTTAACGCTCATGGATTTGAATCCTGTTAATCTGAGGAAAATTTCACAAAATTCCTAATATCAATAAAAGATCTGCATATGTAATGAATCTGATTTCATTTCAGCAACAGACTGGAATTTATGGAAATGTGCGGCTTCTCCACATAATCATCATTTATTGTAACAAGTGCTGAGACATTCTTTGGAATGGTTTTATATTATATAATGTGTACTTTTCTAGAACCACTGCCATTTCAAGTAATTACTATTTATATTCTAAAGTGTATTGAATTTTGTGCAATGGAGGTAGAGTAATTATTTTCTGAAATTAAAAGTGTAAAATTATGTTTGGATTTATGTCCAATGTTCATTTCAGCATCCTTAGTAATATAATGTTTATACTCAGTGGGTACTTTACCAATGACACTAATACTCTCCACATAAGGTATTTCAAACAGTTTACCAGCTACCACTGATACCATTTGCATCAGATGTTTGGAACAGTTTACCAACTACCACTGATACTGTCCACATCAGATGTTCGGAACACTATACCAGCTATTGCTGATACTGTCCAAATCAGATGTTTGGAACAGTTTACTGTCTACCACTGATACTGTCCACATCTGATGTTTGGAACAGTTTATGAGCTACTGCTGATACCAGTCACTTCAAATATTTGGAACAGTTTACTAGCTACCACTGATACTATCCAGATGTTTGGAACACTGTATCAACTACCACTGACACTATTCATTCAGATGTTCGGAATAATTTACCAGCTGCCACTGATAGTATCCAGATATCTGGAACAATTTACCAGCTACCACAGACACTGTCCATTCAGATGTTTGGAACAGTTCACCAGCTGCCACTGATACTGTTCAGTTTGATGTTTGGAACAGTTTACCAGCTTCCACTAATACTATTCACATCAGATGTTCAGAACACTTTACCAGCTGCCGTTGGTTCTAACCAGATGTTTGGAACAGTTTACCAGCTGCCATTGGTTCTAACCAGATGTTTGGAACAGTTTACCAGCTACCACTAATACTATTCACATCAGATGTTTGGAACACTTTACCAGCTGCCACTGATACTATTCACATTAGATGTGTCAGACTGTTAGCCACCACTGATACTGTTTACATAAGATGTATGGAATGTTTTACCAGCTACCACTGACACTATTCAGTCAGATGTTTGGAACATTTTGCCAGCCACCACTGTTGCTGTTCATCCCAGATGTTTGTTACAGAGTGTACCAACTCCACTGTTTAAGCCTGTATCTATAGTTGTGATGCTGAACCATGCTTAGCTGTCCTTCTCATATGACACGTGGTTCTTTAGGTAGCAAATATTTAGATTACAAACTTCTGTGAAGACATGCATTCTGGTAGATAGTAACCAACATTTCAGAGGAATCTGGTATTTGTGTCTTAACCTATTAAAGCCTAGCAGTTACTTTGTATACCACCAGTTTGAACATTTAAAAATTCTGCATTCTCACACAGTGTATTTGTGTGCTATATATGTTCCTCAGATCAATGAATTTTGCCCCTTACAACATTCACTGACTGTTGTTCAGGTTTTGGCTTTCATGGCATTTGTTGAACATTTGATGGTCTTCTTTTGGGTTTCTGTAGATGTGTGTTTGACATTTCAGAAGAACATACTCCCTCCATCTTCAGGGTGACTAATTCTGGTTCAGGTGGATGCTAAGTGGTTGCAGTCAGTTGTATGGAAAATCTGGCCAATTAAGAGTTCAGGGAGGGGGAGATGGATAGGGCTAATATTGAATCAGTGGGAGTGCATTTCAAGAATGGCCCTAATATTGAATCAGTGGGAGTGCATTTCAAGAATGGCCCTTTTAAAGGCTCAACAGTGGGGAGGGTGAAGCTTACTACTTACATCTGGTCACCTTCACAATCCCCACTGTTGATCACTAAAAGGGCTGCTCTTGAAACACATTCCCATTGGTTCAGTAATTGCCTATCTTTCACTCCCTCTTAGACCTATGTTTGGCCAGATTTCCTCCAAATATGCCATGTAACCAACATGTTTGTTTCTTCCCACCCACTTCAGCACCCACCTGAACCAGATTCAATCACCCTGTAGAGGGAGGCAGCTTGTTCCTCCGAAACATTGCAACACACATCTACCACATGGCATAGAAACCCAAAAGATCATCAAATAATTCACTGAATCTTTTTTATGACCAAGATGTTTACAGCATGGGTCTATAAATAAACCAGACTGTTTTGTCCTTCAGTGGCTAAAGGGTGATAGAGCTGGAGATGTAGGCATTGGATTCCTGCAACATAGTGGTACCTATCTTGACATCAGTTACAGAACCAGCATAATGTAAGTGTCATGCTTATGTTCTGTGATGTTGAAAACAACTTTTGTATTTTATTCCAGGGGAATGTGAGTATAACTGTCACTTGATTTTGGTAACTCGGAGGTAAAGCAGCTTCAGCACATGTGTAGAAGTTATATGAGCAGCTTCAGATGGACAACATTTTTTTAATTTGCCTATACAATTTATGAACATGCTTTCACAAAGGAAGATGGTCTTTTGTATTACTTGTCCGGCTGTCAGGTTAGAGTCAGTAAGAAGCTGATGTTGCAGTGCAGGACCATACATGTTCCTGCACCTTTTGAGCCTTCCACGTCTGAAGGTGGTCCCACCGTGGCACGCCATGGAAGTGCCTGAGCATCCTGAAGGTTTTGCTGGCCTTTTCTTGGGCCAATTGAAAAGTGTTCTTATTCAGGTGCTCCTTTTTCTTCCCTCCCCTTATGCATTAATGCTTTTTTCTGTTTTCCTCATTAACCTTTAAACAACTGGGCTGGTCTTCATGTTTGCACCGTGCATCAATTATAATTAAATGCTTTATTATCCAACTAATGCATCCCGTAAGGCAGTGCCTTCCTATACAGTGAACTACACACACGCACAAGGGTCAGAATATGCTGCCATAACACTGACCTTGTCCATGTCAATGGACATTCTTGTAATTTTTTGCCAAGCACTTTACAAGGCTCCCTGATGATGGATCCTCTGTGATCCGAAACATGTTGGAGCACTTTTAAATATTTTATAATTTTAATTGTATCTGCATATTATGTATTGTGCATTAGTTGGATAATAAAGTGTTTAATTGGGTTGGTATTTAAATTTTAGCAGATGGTTATGAGAAATGTATTATCTGAACTCAAAAAGATAAAATTATTAAAGAAAAAGCATTTTGGGGAAAATAAAATAGAGATTATGCAGTGTGTATTGAAACTATAGTAAATTTCCTTGTTGCATAAGTATATAAAATGAATTCCTAGGGGTACTTTTTTATGTGTGTTCACATAGTGAATGTTGGTCATTGAAAGTTTAACAAAACACCCCTCAAGATTATGATATTAAAATTGTACATCAGCACAACTATTTTTATTACACAAGATAATTACATAGGCTACATGTTTCGACTATTGAACGGTCAACAGTCTGGCTGAAGTATTTCACTGATGTAAACACACTGGGATCCCAATGTGTGCACAGCATCCTGTGACTTAACATGTAAGAATATAATATTAAATAGTGTATGTCAGCACAATCACTTTATTACTCAAGGTAATTATAAGGCTACATGTTTCAACTACAGATTAGTCATCCTCAGGCCTATTTTGTCAATTGTGTCACAAGATGCTATGCACGCTTTGGGATCCCATCGTGTTTACATCCATGGAATACATTGAATTAAATCGTTTGTCTCTAAGGGCGTGAAGTGCCAACTGTGTTTACAACAGTGGGATACATAAAATTGGATCATTTGTCTCATAAAATGTATTATACAAATTGTGTTTAAAAAGTTAAAATATGTAAAATTGTTAGCGGTGTATTGGTGTTCACCATTTGCAAATATGAGTCCTGTTATCATCTGGTTGTTTTTGGAGCTATGGGATACCGTATATTTACTGGTGACGTCGAAGTATGTCTTTGTTGCTGCTCCGTGGGAGTGGGTGTGTTTTCAAATGATCTCGCATGCTGAAATATTGGATAGTATTTCTGGTAAGATTCGCTGCTTGTTTCTGTTGTTAATGGACGGATAAGCTTCCAGTTATGATTTTCTCCTGACGTAAGTGTTGAGTTTTTGCTTCCGTTGTTTATGTAAGAAGAGGCCTGAAGATGACTGTTCAATAGTCGAAACATGTAGCCTATGTAATTACCTTGTGCAATAAAATAGTTGTGTTGACATACACTATTAATATCATAATACATATTCTAGCACATCGTAATGCCTCCATTCAAACCCCTCTCAAGAGCTATTAACTCAAATTAGCTCACTCACAGCCACAGTCCCAATCCACCTTCCCCTGTGCCATGTATCTTTTGCCTACACGTGGCTCACTCTTGTACCCTGAAACTTGATGTATCAGGCTTGACTACAATGTGGTACCTGTTTACCAGACTTCAAGGGTGTTATACCTAAGAAGACAGTAATCTTAATAACTTTTCAAAGATTCCAAAGGACAGTGATACTAGACTCATTATGAAATTACCATAGGCTGATGATGTCAGATCTGTTGCAAGGTGTGTGCTCCCTCGATCTGTTTCCACAAGGTCAAAGAGCAAGTATTACTGACCATGCAAATTATGCTTGTTCAGCCTTATGGGTCCTGTCCATGTGTGGAGGAGTCCTTTCCTAAAATGTTGCTCGGAAATCCTTATGCACTTTAGGAATAGTTACGGTAGTTTGTAGCTAGCAGGAAAAGATTTACCACAAGACTTGTAAAGCTTAAGTTTCCAGTCCCCTTCAAAGACCCCAAATATTCACTTTTGTACCTAATTTTGTATTATTTTCATAAAGAGGGCCCCAAAACTTGTATAAGCTTCAGGCCCCACAAAACCTTGATCTGACTGATAGCTAGCCTTGTATCCCAACAGGCAATTGAGGGTGTGGTTGCATGTAACGAAGTTTTGTGTGTTTTGCCATAGGTACCGAACATATAGGGGAACACTGTGTGGATTTTATAATACATAATATGTTCTGTCAAGCAGATTATCTACAAAATGAACAAGCACAAAGATCTGAAGCTTGTAGAGTGACAACGTAGTAAGTCTTCGGTGCTGATCAGCCAAACCACTAGTCAGTACATTCTGGAGACTCATTACATCATCCACCTTTGATGATGGTGGCAGACACAGTCTACTAAACATGAATACCAACTCAGTTTTTATGTGGCCGATAATCTTAGAAGCTTTGCCAGGATCCATTGTTATGTATTCTTTAGTGTTCACAGCCTCATCACATTTGTGCTTAATTTCATTGCTCTAAGTGAAGCATTAAATGGGAAAAGTATCTTTGTTAGTTGACCTGGAGCAGTGTAGTAAGTGTGGTTGCTAGACTACAGGCTGGATGATCGAGGAATCGTTCATTTCACACCTGAACAAGAGAATTTTGTTCTCCACAACATTCATATTGGCCTTGGAACCTCCCCAGCTTTCTATTCAATGGATGCCAGCATCTCTTTCTCAGGGGTAGGAGTTCGACAAAAAGCTGATCACTCACAACGTTAAGAATATAAGTGGAACTATATCTTTACTCCCCCCTACATCTTCATGGCATACACAGTGACTTCACTTCAAACTTTTTTTTTTACCAGGTGCTGATAAGTCCTTAGCTCGACCAGGAAGGAAACAAGCTCAGAAGCATGTCAGGGACGCATGCGATTTCAACAACACTGAGACGTGAGCTGTCATCAAGTTTTTTTCTCCTGCAAGGCAAGGCGCTGAAGGAAATTTGTGCCATTCTGATAAAAACATTAGCTTGTTTCCTTCCTGGTCGGGCTAAGGACTTATCAGCACCCCTGTATATCAGGCCTAAAGGACTTCACTGTGAGAAGTGACATACTACATCATATGCTCTCATATTGGCTGCAACCATATAAACTGAGTTCGGATCTGTCCCACAATGTTCTTATTAGAGCTTCATCCAGTTTAAACCTATATTTCTCTCCTGTATTGTCCTGAAGTTTGCCATGAAAGAAGAATCCTTAAGATGTCAACATTGTGTGAAAAATATTCACTCTTGGATGTCATGGATCATTTCCTGCTCTTTGCTACCACAACAGATATTTCAGGGCCCATTTCTCCATCGGATACCACACCTGGGACTTGGCTGGCAATAGATTTATTTCAACATTATTTGAACTCATCAATTTGACCTGGGAATGCAGTAGATGTCACACACAGATCAAACAACAGCGATGTATGAACACAAATACATGTTCAGATTTAAAAAACTATGTTCAACCACGTAATAAAATCCTCCAATTTAGTCCAACAACTTGTCAGTTCTCTTATCCTGTACTCCTTCCTACAGTTAAAACAGTATTTCACATCTCAAGGCATACATACATCTTCAGCTGCCCACAACATTTGTCCTGTTCCTCATTATCAGTTACAACTTCATGAGCTCAAACAAACACTAACTTCATCCTATTCCTGCAAGGTAAATCTGTCCCATTACAGGCCCAAGGTGCCCAGAGGGTTCCAGGATGTGAAGGTTCCCAGATTATGTGATAATGGCCCAGGATGGTGGTAAGGTTGTCAACCTTACACACCAGCCGCTTTTACCCCCAGGAAATACTCCTGGTACTCATTTCCATTAGAGGCCGAGTCGACCCAAGGGCCATATTGCGATCGGAAGGATTATGTCAATGAAAAATTCCAATGACACCATCTGGAATCAAAACAGCGACCTTCCAATTTGTAGCACAGCACCTTAACCACTGTGCTACCACGGTTCCCACTATTCCTGCAATGTCAGCTAAATAACATAAGAAGTTAGAAGCTCATACCCTTCCTGCATTACATAGGAACATCCATATAAGTTTCTTGTATTCCACATTTTCACAGACACTCTTTCTCAGAACTGACACTGAATAATAATAACAACCTAGAGTGAACTGAAAGTTTTGGAATGAAGCAACGTAATTGCTTTCCCTTCCCACCCAGTGGTGACACCTGCATTTAAGGTTTACTTGGGGAGCAGTGGATCTGAGCACTATGCTGAGAAAAGTCTAAAATGTAGGATATGTAGCACTAAGGTTATTGTATTTGGAAACTGAAAGAATGTTACAACCAGTGGCATACCGAGGGGTGGAGGGGTTAACCCCCCCCCCCCCCGAAATTCCGAAGGCCCTCCAAAATCATGCCAAACTCAACCTGATTGTGAAAAATGTAAAAAATTGCTGAATTTAGGATGCCAACACCCTACAATGTTAAAAAAAAAGGCAGTAAAATTCTAAAACTACCGCCGGTTCGCAATTGTTTTACATTAGCAATGACAAATAAATTGGTTGTCATCATAATTAGTCTTCATCATCATCATGTTCCTGAAGGGTTAGGTGTGTTTCCTGTTCCTTGATCCTCAAGATGAAGTTGGTCCCTCCATCTCTTCCTCGGTCGTCCTATGTTCCTTCGTCCTTTTGGTTTATA
>Ga0131853_10012473_pt1 | contig 15574 bp, 6 predicted proteins | sample TergutLab28metaG_FD_92764 | JGI IMG/M metagenome (GOLD analysis project Ga0131853, IMG submission 92764) | Labiotermes labralis P1 segment gut microbial communities from Petit-Saut dam, French Guiana - Lab288 P1 (version 2) (version 2) | ecosystem: Host-associated > Arthropoda: Insects >...
CCCACACTCCATGTTGGAATGTTGTTCACAACATGTTGCTGGTATAGAGATCCACATGGTCTGCCATGGGTTGAATACCTACATACTGGAGCAAATAAAATTTGGTAAGAAGTATATAGGAATAGAATATATATTGGCATACAAGATGACCATCTAAGAGTCCCCTGAACACCAGCTGCTTGATATCTGACAGCTCCTATGCATCACTTAACTCCTGTCATAATTATTTCTAATTGAAATTCCTGTGTGGTTTATGTAATTAGCATAGAGGTTATAACAAAAGTGTGTGATGGGATACAGGAGTGCTCAAATCCCAGGCCGCAGGTTGCTGTGGCGACTAAATTTTGAATTATTGCACCTATTGTTTGTGGGTCCTCAGTGTGGAACTTGCTTCATTTCACCCTTCTGGTACATAGAATTTTGAGGCGGACTTTAGATTTTTTGGAAGATTTATGAATCCCTTATGGGGTAGCATGACCAAAATTACCATAATTGCAACACTGTCAGGATGAACTTGACCATACACACCATTTGCAGCAGCATTATGAACAAACACCAGAACCAAGTGACAGTCCAGACAAATTTCATTGTTGCTGTTGACAGCATAAACAATGTTTAGGATTTCAAGTCATTCTAGTCTTTAAAAGTATTATTTTTGTAGTCATGTTATTTGGAATTTATAGCCCAGAACTTAAATTTTTAATCAAAAATTCAAGGTTATCTTCAGTGAAAAAATTGTTTTGTATGTCAGTATATATATATATATATATATATATATATGACATGATGTAAGAGAGCAATATTTTTACTTACTCCAGGAAAACTAATGAGGAACTGAGACTGAGTGTCGCAGTTAATTTATCACTGCTTATGATTCGTGTTTGGTAGGCCTCAAGTTCAAATCTCAATTCAGAGATCAGCTGTGCTGATGGAAGTTTTCATAGTTTCCCCAGTTCGTCCAAACAGATGTTGACATAGTGTCTTTAAATAGGCAGCACTTTCTTCCTTACTGTTTCCAATTCCTTATTCATAATGACTCAGCAGTTTTACACAGTGGGCATTTTACAGGTATGTTGTTAACTAAACCAAGAATATTGACTGGAGTAGGTCAGTATGAAGCAGATCTTTTTCTATGATTTATTTCAGTTACTGAATACAGTAGATGATCAGGTAGCCATTGAAGCAACATTTCATAGATAGCTGATTTCACAATAATGAGGATGTGGCAATAACTGTTGTGCATGGTTGTGACCATAAGAGCCAGATGTCTATTACATCTCAGTTTCCAAACTTGTGCCAAGATGGAACAAATACATCAATATGCTTTGATGGCTTGAATGTGCTACATTCAGTTATCTGCTGCCTTCTAATGCACATTTTATGATCTATGGAACCTTAGAATCTCACTCATTGAACATCACTTGTGATGTATTATGTGTATTGCACATCTGCTTATCTGTTATTTGTGCAGCATATTTCTTCTTATTTATTGCAGGTATGGAATTCCTGATGAGTACAGTTCGGTATTCAGATCAGCTTTAACAAAACTAGTGCCCAGGTATTGCAAGAATAAGACAATATGGCTTCCTTCAGACACAGCAATGGTTCCTCCACCGATGTTGGTGAAGCATGGTGTTTCACTGTGTCATACAGTACAGGAGCCAGGCCAGTTTATTCTAGTGTTTCCACGTGCTTTTACATCCAGTATTTGCACTGGTTACCTTGTTTCTGAGAGTGTCTACTTTGCACAGCCTAGCTGGCTTAACACAGCAGAGCAAGTATTCAGGGTAAGCAATCTGATGGAATAAATTGTGTTGTCTCTATTTCATAAGAGCAGACAGCATTCATATTTAATTCAGTCTGTCTAATTTGCAGGATGTTCTAGATCAAGTAGCACACATGCATACACACACACGTACAGTAAACCCCAGTTTTATGTTTATCTGGTAACCACCTAAAAATGGGATAAAGTATGGAAATATTGTTCTTATGGGCATTTGGCTAGGTCTTTACAAAAGGTGTGTAAAACTACAAAAAATACAGGATTCAGGAACATCAAATCAGGGTATCAATGTACGGATTTGCATATGTAATTTTTCAGCAGTTATTTGTTTTATGTGTATGTGGGACATGATCTCTTATTACTTTGAGCAAAGAACATGTTTCAAACTCCAGTGTTCAGAAAGCCATTTAGACTTAAATGTGATGCAATAAGTGGAAAATTTAGGTTGTTATGTGACAAGGAAATTACTGTCTTATACAGTTCACCTAGCATTATTAGGAGAGTGAAATAATATAGATTACAGTGAGTCGAGCATATACTTAAAAGCTACGATACCTGTCACAAACATAAGTTTGTGTGGTAGGGTATATAAATGTTGAAACAACTGACCTCGTTTAATGAAACTCAGTATGAACATGTTGCCATTGCTGATTGTCTTGCCTATTTCTTCATAACTTTAAACTGTTATAAATAGTGACAAGTCAGAATAGTGAAAATATATTTTGTCACTTCTGCTCATACATTAGGCATTTTAACTTGTTTTAGGATATTCAGAACAGCTGTGAACCTTCCATGTTCTCTTTGGAGAGGCTACTGTTTAGTATTTCAACAGATGGCAGAACAAATGTTGAAGTTCTGAAACAGGTATGCTATAACTCAGTGTTTCAGAACTTTCATGTGGCAGCAGACTAAAATGCAGTGTTGTATTTCATGGCACAACAAATCTTGCATTTGTGCAGTGTCATATGTACAAGCATATGTATAGGACTTACATTGAGCCCTTGGTACCTAACATTGGGTATACCCGTCACACGGTGTGATGCTCAACACACTGAACATCATGTATACGAGATGGCAGCCATTTAATGGCCTTCTTATGTAGCTGTCATTTAAATTCCATTCTCCTGCACATCATACCACGCATTTAACTCTGGTGCCAAAGGGCTAATGGAGTTCATACCACAAGATGCAATAGATCATGCATTGATGTAACATTCTGTATGTATGCATGCATAGTGGAATCTCCATTAGATGTATTTTAGCATCTTATGTCACAACAAATCATATATTGATATAACATTGCATGTATAAGCATGCGTAGTGGAACCTACAGTTAGTGCAGTTTGGTATCTCAAAGCACAACAAATCATGTGCTGATGTAACACTGTATGTATAAGCAAGAATGCAAAGTGGAACTTCCATTAGATGTATTTTAGCATCTTACAGCACAAATCATATACTGATTATATTATTGTATGTGTAAGCATGTATAGTGGAAGCTACATTTAGTGCAGTTTTGTATCTCAAGGCAAAAATCATGTAATGGTGTACTGTTGTGTGTGCAGTCAAATGTCCACATAGAGTAGTAGTATCTCATGGCATGGCAAGTCACAATATAATTTTGTCCATGTAAGCATGCACAGTAGAACCTCCATATAATGTGCTTCAATCTGAAGAGTTCTCACATTACACATTAAATTTCAGTGATCCCAAGTCCATAGTTTTTACTCTTTTTTTGACATTGAAAGCCTTTAATCTACAGAGAAACCTCTATTCTTTGCCTGTTCATTGAAAACACTAGCTTATTTGCTCTCAACCCAGTATTTTACATGTATTTAAATTTTAAGTAAAATTTTATTATTTTAAGAAGGCAGGATCTTTCTCATTTTACTATGTTCTGCTACATTAAGAGGCGCAAAGTGTGGATTACATATCTCAGTTATTTATTTATAAACTGTTTTCATTATGCTTGACTTTATATTGATTTTTGTAATGTGCTTACCTGTGACAGCTATTTCCTGAAAACTTCAGTTTGTTTTGTAACAGTCGGGAATGATAGTGAGGTGTATTGCAGTGGAATACACATCTAATTAATTTTACATTCCTTGCTGTCAGATTAATGGGATTTTGCCGTCTTATTTAGATTTTGCCAATGGTTCTTCGAATCAGGCAAGAGGAATTGGACTACCGTAAACAGCTTTATGCACTTGGACTTAAGACATCAGAACGTTTGCCTTTACCTGAGGTGAACATTAAACGCCGTAAGGCTCGTCAAGCTCGTGAAGAGGAGGGGGATTATGAGTGTGAGATTTGTAGAGCCAACCTCTTTGTGTCATTGGTAAGATATATTTGTACAAGTCCAGCACACTAACTGATGAGCTAAATTGCATTTTATTGTTGGATTGTAACTTTACGTTATTGAAATATGGCATTAACAAAATAGTATTAGGGGGCCTAACATGTATGAGTTCTACTGATTCTTCTGCAGATAGGAGTCCTTCAAAGCACAATCATCAGCATTCAGAAATGTGCAGTTTTCCTATAGAGTTGTATGTGTTTGTTTCATTTGATTTTTGGAATAAGCAGCACTTATTTCCCTAATGATTAAAAACTGATTGGCCTTTGTAATGGAGGTGTTTTTTAAGGCATGAAATGTACTTTTATGTATTACCAAGATGAATTTCAGACATAGCAGGCTCACACTGTCTGGCTGTATTAAATGATCTCCTGGTATTCTGACATAATCATGTTCTGTGTATAACAAATATTGATTAACTCAATACACATAGTTGATAACAGTCTGAACACAAAAAGAATAATTGTGTTTAGACTGTTATCAACTTTTCTTATTGAGTTAATGAATAACTCAATGGGATATCACACATCAAAAAGGTATGTGATTGATAACCACAACTCTTTTCGTATATAGTTCTTTTTTGTCTACTTTTGTTACCAGTGCCTGATGATAGCTTACTAAAGTATTATACTACAACATGTACCACACCTTAAAATATAAGAGGAACTGTGAAAAAAGCAGTTGTGGTTGACAATCATGTACCTTATGTCTTTCATTCTACAACTCTGCATGATGTTCCACTGTAAGATTCATCTGTACTTATTTCGTGTTCACAGGTAACGAACTCCCACGAAGAAGGGGTTTACTGTCTTCCTCATGCAATAGAACTTCTGACAAAAAAGAGGCATCATCTCAAATACTGCAAACTTATGTACACATATGATCAGGTAACTCTTGGTAATGTAGTCTGAAATGTGTTTTGGTTTCTCTCAATGGTGGCCACCTACTTGATGATCTTCTGTGGTTTGTTTCAATTCATCTGCAAAGAGTATGTGATTATATCTTTGAATAGGCATTACTGTATATTTTTCCTCCTTTTTTACATCACTGATGATAATCGTGAAACTGTTACCTCCATATGTAGCGCACTATAGAGACTGGCACTCCTGCTTCATGTTCAGGAGGTCCCGGATTTAAATTTCAGCCCTGAAACTGGCTGTGTAGACACAACATTTTGCCTGTTCTTACCAAATCACCATTTAACATATGCAGGGTTTCGTTTTGTGATCCTGTCAGTATATTTGACAATATAGCACAGGGGTGACTCATGTCAGTGGTGCCACTGGCACAATATACCTGTGAAAAATAATGTTCAGGTAGCTTGCGTACACATTAGACTGACCATGAATGGCATTTTGAAAGATTTTCTAAAAAAAAAAAAAATAGAGAGAGAGAGAGAGAGAAAAAGAGAGACATAACTAACTGAAATTAACCAGTTGTAGTTGGATGAATAGAAATAAAAGTGCTGAGTTGAGGAAAATATATTTTATTTTATTAAAATATGCCTCTTTCCTGAGTTGCCTACCAACGTGTGGCTGTGGAAGCTTGTCTGGCTAGTCATCCCTGCTATACACCATCAAGGGATAGGATGGTTAATGGATGATGGATTGGATGGATTTGGAAGGAAACGTTTTGGTCTGATTGGAGTACTGTTGCAGGATTTCCATGAAAAAACAGAGAAAACTACATAAAAAACATAGTGCAGTGTGCTAGCCAAGTCTTTAACTAAGTGCCTCCCTGTAGTGTGTTACCATTATACCAGCCTGATCAGTTTACATATGTTATTGAAAGAATGTCAGATAACTCTGTAATAAAATTCATGTATTGTCCAGTTTTCTTCAACTCCTCAGTTTCTGTCAACATAAACTCTGAAAACTTTCATCACCAGTGTATGACATACATGGGATGTAAAAGAGGATATTCTTTTTAATTATATTACTGACCTACATGAGTTATCCATTCATCATCTGATTCAACTTTGGGCGTTGATCCTAAAGACAACAGATCACTGAATTTTGTGCCACTTAGCAGAACATAATAGCATTACAGACACATCCTTAACCTTTTACAAAACTGTTTAAAAAGTAAAAATAGCATGCAGATGTCTTTGGATTAGTGAAAAAAAAAAGTATGAAAATGACATAATTTTAGAGTAATCTAATAGGAAGAACAAAATGCTCAGGAGATTGGTCGTACTTAACAGGGATGAAGTAAGTTGGTAGTCTAGGATATTGATTATACAGCAACAAATTTATTTTTCATATACAGGTCACCTAATGTTGTTTGGATAGTGATGTTATGGGGATAACAGTGGTCTAAGTGTTTTTTTTTTCAGCTCGGAAGGTGAGAAATTCTACTCAGAAACTGAGAACAGTATGGGAGGATGACATTAAGATTAATTTTAGGGACAGCAGTTACGAAAGGACAAAGTGGATGAAACTGGCTCAGGATCATGTTGAGTGGCAGACTTTGGTATTAACAGTGTTGAGGCTTTAGATCAGAGTTCTTATTTAGTAAGTGAGTTGTGATTCAAAGAATCACATCTTCTGGTATGTTGTACTATGTCTGCTCATAAACAGACACCATCATTGAGGAACATAGTGCCTCCATTGTCAGGGTCAAGTAGTCGAGGACTGCTTGGCCCTGGAGGTGGAGGCAGTGCCATTTTATATGGTATAAGGGCCTTGAAAAACTGGAGCCATCATCAACAGTGTTGTGAGAATGTCAATCTGAAACTGTAATTTTTTTAATTAACCATAGGCTGAACTGAATGAGCTGATTCAGAAGCTGCAAGAAAGGATTGAAGCAAAGAGTCAAAGGAAGTCGCAGGGAAAGCACAGCAATACTTCACAGAAACCATGACTGCCAGTGTGTATCCAGTAAGGTGAGTGGTGATTGAAAGGGTCTGAAAAGCAGCTATTATCACTGCCACTAGAGGTAACATTGAGAAAAAGATTAATTTTTTTATCATATTGTATGCAAGAATTAAATATGTGATGCTTTTGTACCTTATTGTGACCTAGAATTAATTTAAGAAATGTAAGTAAAGCATAAACAACAATAATAGAGTGAAGTGATATGCAATATAGTGTAATAAAACCTACCAGGTATTGTAGATAGGGATGTTTATTTTCATACAAACTTTTGATTTTATGCTTCCTTTTTGTAAAGGAGAAGTTTTAGAAATTAAAATTCTCCATAATGTTTAAATTATGAATTTCAGGGAAACATTCAGAGATTTATTTAAACTGTACTGAAACAGGTCTCAACAAATTTTCCTTGTTTGAGGTGCCACTGCCAAAAATTGTTTGTAATTAGAGGTTAATAAAATGCACATTGTTTGCACTGAAGTTCCACACTGTAATACAAAATATATTGAATAGTTTTCTGTGCCAACTGTTTATGAGAGTGTGATATAAAGTTCAACATGCTTTGCTTTCTTGATGAAAACTGAAGCACATGCTTGGAGCATGGTACCATATAATATGCCATCATGACGAAAGCCTCTCTAACGCAGGTTCATGTTGGCTGTATTCACTTTCCAATAACACAGTTATTCCGCTCACAGTGTTGTAAACATTAGTGCCTACTGACGACATAGTTTCAGCTGGGAGGTTTCTAGTCTTGCCCTCTAAATGCTGAATACTTCATGACAGAATTGCACTTATAATAAATGAAAGATTGGTAACCATCTATTTGTGCAACCTTTTTTATCATCATTTACCACTGCAGTATCATCACTTGCAAATCATATTAATGCTGTATTGGTAACAGACAATAAAACTGGTTTTGTGTGTGTATAGACGTTTATTAACCACTGCTTTAATGAAACCACGTAATGGCATGCACAGATATACAAAAACTGCCAATATTACACTTAACAAATTGGAGCAGAATTCTTCTTGAGAAGCTGATTGTCACACAGTGTGTCAAGAACTTCCCTGCTTTTGGGTCCCCAAGGTTCATGATTCATTACCAAATTCGCAGGAGCCTGCGACAACACCGTACTCTGAGCTAACAGTTTACGTGCATATATGAAAGCTGTAACACAATACACCATAAAATACTAGATGATCCAGTGAAAACGTTTGGCAATGTGGTGACCTGGTGCCTTGGATTTGTTGAGCCCAGAAATGAAATATAAATTAAATTTGACTTTGTTAAGAAAAATACTCTCCATTGTCCATGGCCATTTGCCAGAGACATTCTTGTGTGATATTGATTTTGTAGTATTTATTGTACAAGGTACATCTGTTAAATTGCATGCATGAATCGCAAAAGTGGACACACTGAAGTGTTACATTTGCGTATGTGCTTCAAGTCAGTAAGACAGAAGTGTAAAACTCTGATTTACAGAAATATATTATCAACAAAAGTTAAGTTTGTGAAATTTTAATACTAATAGTGCCATTTAAATGTAAGAGTACTGATAATTGACACCAGGTGATTTGTAGATACAGCAAACTCATGCAGCTAACTGAGGATTATCTACATTATCTTTAAATGTATGATGTGTTTAGTGACTTCAGCAAGTTACTTATAAGCATTAATATCTTTACTTTTGTGTCTTGCTTGGGGTATTTCTGACCAGAGGGGCTGACTAACTCCATGGAGTAGAGTGCTTTATAAGGAATTGATAGTCCTTTAATTATTCAACAAATTCTCTGCCTTTTATAGAACCCTGAGTTCAATATCTTGTTCACAAAAACATGGACCCTATTGTGAGCCAGCTGAATGAGGACTGTACCCTCACATCCTGTTTCCTTAGGGACGGAAGCGGCCAGAACCCATCCTTCAAGATGGTGACTTGTATAACCACACCACATCACACTGTCATAAGAAAAATATGGTAATATTTTCAGTGTTTTTATTTCCTGTTATGTGTTATGAATTGCACTGGTATGACCAAATGTACCTTTACATGCATCCAGAAATAAGAGAAAAGTACTTGTTACAGCAGACGTTTCTACATACAGAGGTATGGTTGTACCTGTGCTTGCCAGGATGTGTATGAGAGAGTGGAAGTATAGTTGCATACATTGCTGTCCCTACCATAATGACACTTGACCATGAATAAAAGAATGCTCACTGAAACACACTAATCAGTTGCAGCCTGTGGCCATTACATCAGGCTGTTTCGTACTAAAATGAATTTCAGAGGAATATGGTAGAGAAAGGTGTGGACTGGCTTTGTTTGACTTCCGAGAGGGAACAGTGGCAGGCTATTTTGAACACAGTAGGGAACCTTCAGGTTCCATAAAAGGCAGGTAATTTCTTAAAGAGGTGAGTGACTATCATCTTCTCCAGATCTCTCTGGCATGCACTTATTTAGGGCAGAAATGTTCTGTGACTTGTGTATGAATAAAATTGTATCATACAGCAGAGTGTTACATCTGAAAATGTGGGAATTTGATGTCATACAATATGATGAAGTACATCAGTTACAAATGCCTATTTAAAAACCCAGTGAAGATAATATTTATACAGTTAGGTTCATTTTCAATGTAAAATGAAGCTAATTAAGCTTTAATTGAGAAGTACAGTAATAGTGTGATTTTTATTATAATAATAATGTATATTGTAGTTAACATGCATACTTGGTATCTTACAGAGTACAGTAGTCCTGTAATACATATCCCTGTAGCAAATTGTATGTCCTCCTCTGAGGGTTTTCAGTTGAAGATGCTCTGGTTACTGTTAAGTTTCACAGGCAAAATCTTAATGCAAAAAAAGTGAATACAGACTTCACTGTTGTTATTACTGCTGGTAGTTTTTGGACCTTTGACAGTCACTGATATTGTTATTTTAAAATACAGTTTACTCTCTGTTCAGCCATAATAATTGCGTGGATTACACAGTGCATTGTAATGAAAACTGAACCTTTTATTTTTTACATGTAAATTCATCATCATCATCATCATCCAGTGGAATAGGTTATCCAGACAAAATGTTCTTCATTCTTTGTCATATGTTGCTTCAAATTATTAAATGATTCTTACATGTTTGTCTCATTAACATTTACTAGGCTGTTTAGCCTCCTCTAGCTCCACAATTTACAGTTTTATTCCAAGAACCTTCAAAATGCAACTACAGAAAGGGATAAAAATTATTTCATTCTAAAATTACATGATATGTCCTGCCAACACATCCACGTACATATGGGGTCCCTCCTTCCTTGGTGCTGATATACAATATTCTTAGGATACACATCTTTCTATCTTCCTCAACTCTGCAGAGTCTTGATATTACCTTATTCTTATGTTGATATAGGTCACTCTGAATTCTTCTTGTATATTTGAACTACTGCTAACAGTCAAGCAGTCTGTACCAAGTCATTGCTCTGAAAGAGTGCATCTCTTCTACTGCTATTCTTCATTTACCTGTTTTCTGACTTCTTTGTATATACAGTGTTTTAATTCTTTGTATTATATTTCATGTGTATCATATGTTTGTTTATCTTCATTTTCTTCTGATCAGATATGTAACACTGTTGCACAGTAGGGTAGAAGAAACCAGAGCATCCTTGCCTTCAAGATACTGTGTTAATGAACTCAGATGAGGTTGTATAATATTTTAAATGGCAGTGCCAACTTTATGGTGTTTTAAACTGAGCACAGGAAAATCATATATCCATTTACAATACAAGGAAATGGAAGAACTGGTTAGTTGGTTGTGATAAATAAGGGACAGACAATGCAGAAACATAGATACCATTTGGAGTGTTGACTTGTCTAACATCACAGGTTGAACAGAAATTTATATTATGACTTGATTAAAAATCAACAGGAAAAATTCCTAATGTGGAGGCCCTTCCATGTGCTTCCAGCAATGTGGCATGCCATGTGTGCTCACACAAAGTTTGTATTCCCTCCAGGCTCATTTCCCAGTGACAGGAGTACATTCACATTGTCTCACAGAAAGAATTCCTTACAGTCATGTACAGATGTGTATATGTGTCAGCATGTTGTTATGATTTGAGATCAGGTGAAGCATATCTGACAGAATTGTGTAACTGCAGCCCAGTCATTTACAGATTTTGTGTACATTACACTTATTTTTAAATATTCTTAAATGTTCATGTGTTTGGATACAGACATTTGCAAAAAGTTATCCCCCCCCCCCCCCCCATTATAAGTAACTATGTTTTTTCATAAGAATGGTACTGCCTTGACAGATCTTGTAACAGAGATGTCTAGGCAGTGTGACTTGAACCATTAGGTGCACTGAAGGGAAAACTTTATGGATTTCAGTGACTGCATGAGAACTCTTTTGAGTCATGTTCAGAAATTCAGGGGAATGTTATGTGCTGGAGGCTGTAAAAATGCTTTGTTAGGATACTGGTGGTCACACTGAGAAGCTATAAGTTCATATTAGCTACAATTTAAAACTTAGTTCTTTTATTTCTTGACAAATATCTCTGTAGGTTGTAGTTCTAAGGCATGATACTACTGCACTGTACGTCACGACAAGCAAAAATGTATCTGCATAAATTCAGTAAGATGAAAGAAAGATGTAGAGAAGAAAATGTGCTTCCTGTGTTTATGGCAATTAGCAGGAGCAGGTTTCTGTAAAAACATAAGACTCTTTCACAACTACCACTCTTATGAACACTGGAAGTCTGAACAAAATATCACTCACTTATTTCATATAATTTTATTTTAAAGCATTTCCATGGCAGTGTTTATTTCTACAAAGTAGCAGACTAATTCAAATAGGCTGGCAGATGCCAAAATATCTGGAGATGAATATTTAACAGCAGTTGTCTCTCATTTTGCCAAGCATCTGCTAAGCAGAGGCTTCCATTGGGTTCTGATTTATGGACTGATAAAACACAATTACATTTTCACTGGTACCCTGTTTATATCACATTATAAATTTAAAATATAGAGCATCCCACTAACCATGTCCCATACCACAGTGAAATATGGGCTTATTTAGCTGAAATGAGCCTGCTGAGGAAAAGCCTATCAGTGCTCAAATGTGAGTCACCCAGTTACATGTCATGTCTCATACAGTCACTGCATGTGAGTACTCATTTTATGTTGAACAAAGTGTTCATTTGCAGTATTTTAGCTGAGTTATGTATCATGGAGAACAATGGAAGAATTTCACACAGCAGTTTCTCTGCTCTTTGGTGTGCAAAAAGTGTGGGCAAAATCATAGAACCTGTGTTTTTCAAATAAACTAATTCCTATTGCTAAATGTGGTTAATTTGGCACTATTTTTGAAAGAATCTACAGAGATGTACCACTACTTCATGCAGAAAAATGCTGTGGCCCACACAGCAAACTTCTTGATGGACATCCTAGAAACTGTGGCCTCCTACAACTCCATGTTTGAATACGTGCAACTATTATTTGTGGGGTGCACTGAAACATACAATTAATGTGAACAATGTACATTCATTGCAAGAAAAGGTAGAGAGTTTTCAAAAGAGAACTTGTCAATAACTGAAGATGAGCTCTACTGCATTTCATGAAATAGGTATTTTCAGAAGGTGGACGTTAGCTCTCAAGACCCTTAAGCAAGTTGAACTGTAGGAGAAAAATGGCCTCCAAATTCCTGGCTGATAAAGGCTTCGTATGGGATAAAGCTCCTGTGATGGCTACCACGCTCATTGGCATAATTAATGGGATGGTCTACAGTGGCCTCAAAATGTAACTTTACTAGCACATCTAAAGATGGCTACTTACATACATTTCTCTGGGGTGCTGACAGTGGTGTATCACATTAGCACCAATTTGTAGACACTGTCAAGCATATAATGAACTTTATGTATTCCATATCTCTGCACTGAAGAATATTTGATACTCATATGATGACCAACAAAGCACATTTATAAATATGTTGAATCATATTATTATTATTCACCAACATGTTCTGGTCACTCTGATGACCATCATCAGGGCATCCCACAACAAGAATATAATCATAATACAAATAGCTGTGCAGAATGTATGATAAAACCTTTTGATTTTTCTGTAGCATTCCATATGGATATAAAATATCAAATTATACTGTCATTAAAATACAGTAAGATAGGGTGTATTTATGTTGTTTGTTTGATGTGTATAGTTGATTCACACCCTGTATGAGTAAGTGAAGTTGTGTACAGTGGAAGCAATCATAGGTGGTCATGAGCAAACTCTTCTCTTGTACTCTGCCAGAGTGTTAATCAACTATACACATCAAACAAACAACATAAATACACCCTATCTTACTGTATTTTAATGACAATATAATTTGATATCTTATAACCATATGGAATGCTACAGAAAAATCAAGTGGTTTTATCGTACATTTCTGTACAATTATTTGTATTTTGATGGTATTCTTATTACAAGACACCCTGATGGTGGTCACAGAAGTGACCGAAACATATTAAGAAAAATAATATGTGATTGAACATATTTATAAATGTGCATTTGTTTGTTTATTATATGAGTGTAAAACAACATATAATGTTTAATGTTTTCTATTGTTGAAACACTTGATGATAGATGAAGTGCAAAAACTGCATGATTGTTGGCATGTGCCGAATGCGACAGTTCCTTGCCATTCTTAGGAACTTCTTCCATTCCTCTCTGTTATGTACATTTCCTGCCACCCTTCTCCACCAGCTATTCTTCCATTCTCCCTCACTTCATCTTGCCATCTATTTCTTGGTCTACCTCTTAGTCTTCATGTTCCCAAGATCATATACAGTATTGTTTTGGGAATTCTATTTTCTTCCATTCTCTGTACATACCCAAACCAAAGTAATCTATTTAACCTTATTGTCTCTGTTATAGTAAGTTTTTTAACACTTGCATAAATTTCTTTATTGGTTAGTATACTCCATTTTTCTTTTTCATGGTCATATACTGGGCCTAAAATTCTTCTCTACACTTTCCATTCAAAAGTGTTCATTTGCTTTCTATCTCTGTTTGTTAGCATCCAGGTTTCTGATGCATATGGTAACGTTTTGTCTATTATTGTGTTCTTTAGTCTTAATTTTAGTTTCTTTGATAGGTTTTTATTTTTTAAAAATTTCTGTAGCATACAGTATGTTTTGTTAGCATTTTTAATTCTTTCTTGCAAGTCTGTTTGTTTATTTACAGTATAATAATAATTGTGTGTTTTAGAGACACGATGAAAAAGATATATCATCACTGAGATAAAATATTTAGAATTAAAATGCACTGACAACTGCATAAAAGTAATTTGTCATACATAACAGTTCTGTAGGACTTGTAACACAGCTTTGCATCCATTTGCTTATCCCTTGGTTAGTCATACCATTATAAGGCACAAGAGAGGAAAGGAAACAGTAGTAATGTACATTACAAACTATTTTGTACAGAAAATGTTGCTAACTATAACATACACATAATGAAATCTAAATTCGGTGGCCCCAGATATATTATGCCATGGGGTGGCAGTCATGGATTGCCAGTTGGATAAAGTACTGAAGGACTCCTGTTGTAAAAAGAAATCTTCCATGTTTCCTCAATATTTGTGAATCCATTCTATTGTCTGTCCCCATTTTATCTCTACAAACACCTCAGATAACTTGTCGTGATCACTGAATACTGTGTATGGAAGTGCTTCGTGCAAATTAATCTCTGAATGGCCTCCCACAGGTTGTTGTTAGTCCACAACACTTACTGTAATGTTGCCCTAAGTTATTGTACTATAAAAGAAGTAGATAATGTGTACATTCTAAGACCCTGGCTTATTGACAATAGGTGTGAATATCTTTTGTCTCTAGGAGACATGTATTTATTTTAACTTATCCCTAAGGTTTTTAACATATGTATCATTTAGTCATTTGCATAGTATTAATGAATTTGTACTCAGGTTTGGAAACTTGTATGTGTATTTGTAGTTTCTAAGGTAACCAAAGCATTTACATTGCCACAGCTGAAATGTCGTCACCTGCAGAAATTCACTACACTACACTTAGAAATTAAATTACTGACCATTAGCGAGTAAAGATACTGCTTTTGTACTTTATGTCTTTAATTCAGTAATTTTGATTTGGGTTTAAACCACTCTAAGAATACACTATTCTTGAATTTTTGTCTGTTGTAGTGGCTTGAAATACAAGGTTATACACATACCAGAATCACACCCCCCTCCTTGAATTTTAATTATTTCAAAATGTATTTCTTGAGAAGTCCTTGTATGCCAAAATGGATCCACAACTTTGCAGTTTTAAATAACACTGCAGTTGCGTAATGTATGATTTGAGTGTCAAACACCTGATCATGACATATAGACACTGGACGGAAATATCAAAAATAGATTCTGAAAATGGTTGACAGTCTTGGAAAAAAGAAGACTTCATTGAACACCCCAGTATCATTACCATCTGTTTCGTCGCACTTGATGCTGATGCCTGCTGACGAGAATAAAAGAAAAATTAACATTTATTTTACTTAAAGCATAGTGCA
>Ga0131853_10012475_pt1 | contig 15573 bp, 9 predicted proteins | sample TergutLab28metaG_FD_92764 | JGI IMG/M metagenome (GOLD analysis project Ga0131853, IMG submission 92764) | Labiotermes labralis P1 segment gut microbial communities from Petit-Saut dam, French Guiana - Lab288 P1 (version 2) (version 2) | ecosystem: Host-associated > Arthropoda: Insects >...
CGTAATTACATTTAGGAAGAAATCAGGATCATTTTCAATGTTTTCAAGAGTGTCAGCACAGCAATTCACTCGATGTTCCTTTTGCTCAGGGGTAAGGATTTTTGGCACCACTTTAGCACACACTTTTTTCATGCCCAGATCGTCGTGCAAAATCTGTCTAACATTTTCCTTATTGATGTTGGTAAGTTCAGTAATTGCTCGAATGCTCAGTCGGCGGTCTCCTCGAACAATTCTAGCGACCTTCTCCACATTCTCTTGAGTTTTTGCAGTGGAAGGACGGCCTGATTTTGGATCGTCCCCGACGTATTCCTTACCCTCCTTAAACTTCTTAAACCACTCGAAAACTTGCGTGCAAGATAGACACTGATCACCATACACTTCTGTCAACAAATTGTAAGTTTCTGTGGCAGATTTTCCAAGTTTTGTGAGGAATATAATGTTAACACGTTGTTCTAAATTAGCACTCAGCATTATTCCGACGGAGCTCAGACACACGATCCACTTCTAACAATGGTCACGGCCAGACTAACCGATGCGCGTGAATGAACCTTCGTGTGACGGTAGAGGAAAGTCCACGGGTCAATGCCCTACCCTCCTCTTCGTCATCAAAAGGCCGGAAATGAGTAATAAAAGCAATCCGGTTTCTTTATTGCCACACCTCGTATACATTAACTACAATTTAAGCAAATTGCAGACTACTTAAAAATCTGAGAGCAATCTGCTGAATGAAGACCATAAACAAAACCACACAAAACCATCTGTGTGCAAGGACCAACCAGATCAGGTTAAAACGGACAGAACCGTCATCTTTAAGCTCCTGTTCCGAAGATAAATATCCAGTCAAAGGCACAAAGATTCAAGGATGTCACAGAGATTCAACTTGAACTTCAGGTGGTGGTGAAAAGCATCACGAAATGGGAGATCCACAGATGCATCCAGCAGTGGAAGAAGTGCTGGACCTAATGTATAAACTCCAAAGCGAACCACTTTAAAGGGGACAATACTAACTTGTAAGTAAGGAAACCCTAAAATCATTATATGCCCCCATTCCAAAACATTTGGCTTGCACCTTGTGAATGCTTGCTCTCTTAACATTTCCAGATGCTGCACAACTCTGTTACTTTTATTAAACTATAAGATCTCATACACAGATACAAAACTAACTGGAAGCATAACACATTGCACTCCAAAATAATTCCAAACCTCCAGTGGTTTTTCACTGATTCTAGCTGGTAAAATGTTCTGTGAAATTATTACATATGAAAAGTTGTATTTTTCATGTCAAAATATACAAGAGCTACATACACACATTTTCTTAACTAACTTATTCTTACATAGTACCTTTTTTCCTGTTCTGTAAGTTATAAGTCTTATTCTGATTTAAGTTAATTTTTGTGCAGCACATCACCAACATACAGGTAATTGTACACTTCCACACAATGGACAGTGTTTACTTTTATGCAACACAGTACTATTTGACTGAGCACACAGATGACACAAAAACTTGAACACAGCACACACAATCCCCCAGTGCTTTGGTGCATCACTGGCCTACCTTCATCACAATTTATCCGACAGAGATCCATCAGCATTATTTGTCCACCAGCAAGGCCAACTGCAAGCACACCAGTCATAGAACTGAGGAGTTGTGGAAGAGGATAGCACCCTTCCGATCCGCAATCTACTATGCTCACAGATGTCACCTACAGAAAGCAAACAGTTTATAATGCAAGTAATCACTTGTCCCCCTAATATAAGTTTCACATATACATATGAATGATAATTGAAGAGTGTGTTCAAAGCTCTCATGTCATTCATATGAATACACCAGACTTTTCAGACACAGAGTTCAGACTGCAGTAGTCTTCTGCAATTGAGAAACCAAATTATCACTACAATGATTTCTGCAGTGCTCTTTCCATATATTGCCTACTTTAATTTTATTTTGTATTTATGTCACTCCAAATTTTACTCTATTTTATTTAATTCTTTTTCCCTTACTGTTTACCTTCTTGTCTTTGTTAACATTTACCTGCCTTCTACTCATCCACCAACATCTGCAACCGCTCCCAACTCCACTATTTTCATACAGATTCAACCACAGTGAAAGCCCCAGTTTTCCCTACCCAACATCAAGACCTACTCTTCCAGACTCAGCTTACTCTTCTGTCCTAAAAATTGTGGCACCAAATTCCTCCAAAGTGTCAGTGCTGCTACATCAACTAGGTGGCATCAAACCCAGAAGGCAGTAAGCACCAGTCAATGCTATAAAATATCTCAACAATCTCTTGTTAGGGTACAGTGTACCTTCGCAACCAATAGTCAAACAAGTCAAGAATCAAAAAGTAATAAGGATAAACAACAAAAGAGCCCATGCTCAACATTAAGATTTTAATAAGCTATTATCTTATATAACATTTACAAAGTTATTAAAATGTAAATCTCTATACACAGATGTCATAATCCAAAAATTAAGGAGCTGGTGCATTGTTAAAATGAAGTTCACAAACCTTGGAAGGCATCTGCACAGCACGTAGAACCTTAGATCCACGTATGTCAAAAACACACACCATTCCTCCATCCAATTCACATTCCAACCCCACAACAAACTGCGAAACACGTCCTGAACCATCATTGCAGGGCAACTCTGTGACGCAAGTTACTTTAGTTCTTGAATGGTGCAAGGCAGCCCCAAATGTCCATGCAGCTACTTTGGCTCCGTTTGTGGTACGGATTACTTCAAAGTTTGGGCCCCAACTCAGCCACGCATATTGAGTATCTGTTGGTTTAAATCAGATATACTGTTGTTCACTGGCGTAATTGTACTGACACCAATGACTCAAGTCATACATCTAGAGATAACGTATCATGCAACAACAGTAAACTGAATTGGTATGTGTACTATGTTTTACCTTTCAGAAGTCCTCCTTTAAGAGCGTAACATTGTTCATTTTGACAATCTTCTGTTCTCAGATAACTTGTAACGGATGCGGGAAATTTTACGACTTTACATATTGCGTTCGGTGCTTCTTGCAACTTCATCTTGTTTTCGTTCGCACTATAATACTCGTAACTAGCTAGGCATGAACATAAGACTGATATTGAACTGACGTTACTTCATAGGTTATGTTCGAACCTGGACAATATTAATTACCTCAAAGACGAAAAATTTGCAAATGCATATTCACTATTCATAAAATCGGTGAACACTGTTCATCTAGACTGGAAGACTGCATGCAGCAATCTATTGTGCTGAAATATTTTTGGTAATTCTACACAGAACTCATACCACCAACAACACACATTTTATGTAACACCGCACTCAACATCCACCAACGCGTTTTTTTTTTTTTATTTACACTTTTTTCCACCTCGAAACGTAGGACGAATCACTGGGCGCGTTGCACACAACTGCTCATCTTTACACATGGTTCATACATAAAAGGGAAGCTCACGGAACTGTTTCATAATTCTCGCTGCAGATTGGACAAAAAATCGACAATAGATTATTCACACCGCGGCGGAAATACGAAATCATGAAAACGTCAATTAGTAAATGAATATCGGGTAGTGGAAATATATCAAATGTGTTGTCTTTCTGAATAAATAATTAGAAAATGACGAAATGAGAATGTTACCAACAACAGAGTTAATACTGTGGCTCCAGAACGAGAGAAACATGTGGTGAGAGCAGCACTTATCACAAAACGTATTGAACCTATTGCCCAGTTTGTGAAACAACGTAATCTGTAGCTTCGGCAACGACAGTCAATGCGGTGTGAATGGGGCAGGTTAACTCCTAAATAACACATGTTTAGTGCCTGCCGAAAGACGCATGTGAAGACATGGACGCGTCAGCGAACTGGAAACCAAAGTAGAAGACAAGTCATTGGGATCCGTGAACTACAACAAATAAGAGTCGAGTGAAACATACCCACCATGGATAATCACACTGACCGGTATTCATGGATCAAATAGTAGAAGACGGCAAAACCGGAAGTCAGATTTGGCTTTTGAAACGGATGTCGAACGACAGCAACGGACCTGGCGGAAGGAAAGAACTCTTCCCGCAAGTGATAAATTTGGTATGGTTTGAGATGGGAGTGTAATTTTGTGAGTTGATTTGACTTAAGAACGTAAATTTTGCGAATAGTACTAAGGAGATTACTGTTATAGAAAATGGATTTACTTGGCTCAATCTTAAATTCCATGGACAAACCGCCGTCTTTGAGCAGCAATGAAAGGAGTCTGATGAAAAGTAAGATTCCAACGTAACCTAACATTTGAAATAGGGTTACGCAGTACTTCGTGTGTAACCATTAAACTGCAGGTGATTCCTATAAACTTGAGAGCAGGGAATTTTTCTCCCCCATTAAGCATGACGCTTATTATGTCTGAATATATGACTTGAAGTTCAGGTATGTAAATCGAAACGAAGTATTCGGAAGGTGTGGATGTTTTCGGAAATATTTCTACAATAGCACTTTCGATAACATGATTCATTTTATATGTAAGCGTAACTGCACTTGACAAGCCAAGTCACTCTAAATGAATTTTGATAAGATTAGTTGTGTTACTAGGAGATACTTGTAGCTTCACATTGTGGTGTTAATGTGTATGTGCGTTCGTGCAGCCGTCCGTTTGTCATACTGGTGTTTTTTTTTGCCATTTTAGAACAAAAAGAAGAGGCTTTGAAAAATCAGAGGGCAGAGAAAGAGAAGCTCAAGACTTTTAGGGAGAAAGTAAGTATAATACTATACTGTACAAGTTTAACGTTTTTATAAACGCTTCGTGAAAAATACCACGTTAGTGTTAGGATAAGCTTATATAATCTCATATTTCAGATTGAAGAAAATATTAACAAGTTCCTACAAGATGAATCACTACAGAAACAGAAGTTTGAACCTATGGAACAGGTCTACAGAAGCATTGTGTATGTACTGTGGTTCCATTTTAATAGTGTATTATGTGTTATAACCAGATTCTCTGAGAGTTTAGTAATTGCCACAGTTATAACAAAAAATATAAGATGGGCATTTAATTGAACAAATATTGTAAATGTTATCATTTTTACATGCAGCTAAGTGGATGTTAGGTTAATGCATTTTCATTATCAATTCTCACATATGTGCCAGTATCACCACTGTTTTCAAGCTAAAAATCAGAAAGATGGTTTTATGGAATCCATGTTGAGGATATGCAAAAATGTAGTTTTTAGTAAAATTGATGTAATAAGAATATGGATGAATTATAATGTTCCAGTGTTTTGCAGACATGATGTGGCAGAGGTAGCAGGAGTTCCAGCATTTTCAATAGGTGAGGAAGGAGTAGACCGACATGTGATGATTTTTAAACGGGAGTTTACCCCAAGTGATGATGAACTGACAGCACTGAGACGTGGGGAGGAATGGGACCCTGAAAAAGCAAAGTTGATTGCTCAGAAGGTATATTTTTTTCCTTCAGAAAGACTAAAAAATTGTATATGGGCCAGATAGTGGTGTATTCCCAGAACTATTATGTATGGGAGAGAGCTACTGATATCAGTGGGTAAAGCAACAGTAGCATATCCATTACTAGATTCTTATGTGATTCAAGACTGATTTTTTTTTTTAGAATATATACTGACATTTTTATTTTCAAAACTTTTTTATTGCCGAGTCATGATTCGTGCCATTTGAAATTGGTAAATATGTTTCTTGTGAGGCCAGTCTTGGACATATATTGTAAGCTCATGTAGAAAAGTCTAAATAATTTAAAATTAGTATTGCACTCATGAAAATCTTTATGTCCCTATCTGTAGTCACCCGAATACCTCATTAGGTGTGGCAGATGAACTGATGCACACTGACACTGATTAACTGGATTCTGCAGAAGGTCCTAAAAGTATTTTCCAACTATAACAAGCTGTCTCATTTCATATTAGTAAGGTGACCTGTGACTTTGAATGCTGGTTGCAGCAAGAACTGGAAAGGAAACAAGAAGAGGAATGGGCACAGAAAAAAACAAAAGATTTTGTTCCCAATTCCAACTACAGAGAGAAATATGAACATCTGATTGGTCGGGAGGCAGCAAAGGAAGCAGCTAGAAAAACACAGACCAATAAACTGTATGGCTTTGGTATGTTATTGAAAATTGAGTTCTTTTTAACTATTTCATGGTAAGAATGATAAAAAGTAAAAGCCTTTGTAATAAATGATATGCATTTTTTGATGTTATGAGTATCATTTATGAATTTAGAATTAAGTTACACTGTAGACTAAAGTTTTAGAGTGACAGCCTGTGGAGTATAAGGGACTATTTTTCAATTACCAGTTGAAGAGGCAGTCACTGTACATCACACTAGTATTTTAAGTAGGTTTTTCATAATTATCAGCAGCTGCATAAGAAGCCATTCTATGCAGAGGCAGCTCGAGGTTTATAGCTGGTAGCGGCATTTTTTAAATTTTCATTTTTTCTAAATTGTTCAGGATATCTTTGGGACACATTCAGCCTTCATTTCAGTAGGTACTGGTCACTTAAGGTGAAACAACAGGGAAGCAGAGAAGGCATCTGTCTTTCTTAGGGTCAGAGAAAGTGCAGAACTACTTTCATACCTTCAGTAAAAAAAAGGCATTCAGATACCTTTATATGTAGATGTAAATGCATTACGCCTCACATAATGATTTAGATTCACATTACCAGTTCTGTACTCCTAGTAATTATTAAAACTTTATTTACAGTGCCAAGTGAAAACAAGAAAGATGTCCGGTCGATTGAACAAACACTAGCTGATATTCAATCGAAGAAGCGTCAGAAAGTGAGCCATAATCCAGCACCAGACCACGCAGAATAAATGCACTCTTCCGTACTGCAGTGTGTTAGAATTCTTTGGTAGTATGTGTATATAGACATGTTTTTTCTACCAGATATTTAATGATGCTGTATACTGCAGCACTGTTCTGACCCTACTATTCCATTAACAGCAATAGACAAAAATGCATGATAAAAAATTCCTATAGTACAGAACCCTTGGAAATTAACTGGCATTGGAAGAAACTTTACAACTTTAGATGTCTCATTAAACATATGATGGTGAAAATATGTTTGCAGAGATTTATGAGTTGTACATACTGTTTTACCATCAAGAATGGCCCTGGGGCCCACCAACCCCCATCTAGCACCAAGGTTAAAGAAGGAGTAGAGTGTACCTGTACTCTCCCTCTGGGCCTTAATGGCCTCTCCTAGGGTGAAATTTAGCTTTACCTTTGCATACTGTTCTACAAGAAAGACAATATACATGTCATGAAGAAATAGCAGTAATTTTTTATGTTCCTCTTACAAGTTTCAGTCAGGCTCGGCCATCATCAGAGAGAACATGTAAAATACAAAGTAGAAAATTACTTAAGTTTTACATTAAAATTATTGAGGAGCAGGGGTAGTGTAGTCAGTACAATGACTAGTCTATGGGCTGGACAGCCCTGGGTTTAAATCCTGGCAAGGGCAAGACATTTTTCCCTTCTCCAAAACATCCACATCCACTTGGGCGTACCCAGCCTCTTGTTCATGGGTTACCAGGGTGCATTCCAGAATGGTAAAACAATGAGGGTGTGAAGTTAACCACTTGCCTGCAACTAGTGCAAGAGGTAAGAATGAGTGTATCTGTACCTTTTTAAAATTAATGTTTAAGGTCAGCTGACCTGTTATAGAGCATAAATGTGCATTCCTTTATTGCATAAATGTGTATAAAAATTGCGTATAATCATTCTTGCTAAGCTAATAAGGAAACCGTGATATTTTCCAAGAACAATGTAAGGATATGACCAAAGGCACACAATTTAGAAGATATGATCAACATATATTGTACCACTGAAACAAATTCATGTACTGATATATCAACGGAACTTCACCTTATAATCAAGTAATATTGTACACCATTAGGCCACCCTACTTTATCAGCGAGAATATTTAAGATTGGATATAACTGGGATTTTTTATGCAATCTGGGCAGTATATTAACCCTTTAACATCGAATTAAATCTGTCCGCACAACAGCAGCTTGCCGAGATTTTGAACTTGGGATTTTACTTTTTAATGCTTACTCTTAGAAAAAAGGGCCATATCTTGTAGGCTTTTCCTTCAAATTTAAGGAAATAAAAGTTTGCAGTCTGTCTACAGATTGGTTAATTTGGGAGAAAATGTTCACCTATTTGTATAATAAATTTACGCCTGTGAATTGCATGCATTATATAAAATGTGGTGTAAATAGTTAATTACTCACATAATTCTGGTTGCTGCAGAAGGTCTGTGGCACCTTGGATCACTGTTTTATCATGACACACAGTATTCACAGTGGGGGTGATTTACAAATTTACTCTGGTGTGATATTCTGCAAAACAAGGCACCACGAATAGGCCCACATCACATATGACGCACTTATACACTGTGCCCGATCTTTTGCCGCAAGTTGAACACAGATAGCAGTGGGGTTTGGTGGATGATTACGCTGGCCATTGCTGGTTATAGCGGCTCTCAAGTCACACATTTGTTGTGGCCAAAGTTGGTCTTCCAACCAATCTAGGGGTGGGGTGATCTTGGCTTTTTCCAACTTCTTCAATCAAATTCATGACCAGGAGTCTGAAGTCTTTGTGGGTATATTTAGCCCCAAGTGAAGATAACAGTATCCAACTGTTGAGTAATTTTAGATCCAGGAGGTGGAAAAACAATTTCATGGTCCACTTGAAGGTATGTCAACTTATCGAATAGCTGTTCGCCGTATGATCAGAATTGTCATCTAACCCACGTGCTGGTTGTACCATTCCACGATGTGAGGTTCCATGGGGCGGTTGCTGTCATCACAAAAATTTCCTTCTGCTGGTGGTGGGTCCATGTTATTCAGCACGTAAACTTTTCGCCAGGCCTTCCAAACTAATGCAGTCAAACCTTGCCTGGTCCTCACCCTTATGTTGCCCCTTTTCATTTTCAGTTGTTTTGGTCCAAAGTCATGGGGCATGTCTTTTCTGTTGGGTCGTACTATCCCGCATGAATTTATTTTACATCTGTCCAAGTCATCAAATAGTCTTGGGGATGGAAAGAAATTGTCCATAAATATTATGTGTCCTAAGCCTTCAACTCTGCAAGTCACACGTCTAACAGCTGCATGTGTTGCAGTTATGTCGTCAAGTGGAAGAGTGTGAGTCTGTGCCCAATTATACTCTCATGTCATATATATATACCCTGATTCATCACAGAGTGTAAATTTTGATGCCAAAACATTTGCTTTTCTTTGGAATGTACTGCCTGAAGATAATCCTGCCCATGAATTTTTAACAATTACCTCATCCACTGCCAAATGCTCCAAGGGTTATAGAATTGTCGTACATATTCTTTGTCAGGTCCCTGTGAATTGTCTGCAAAATGCAGAAAATGTGTGTGTGTAAAAATCTGTAACATGTCATAGTCACGCCTTAAAATGGAAAGTGTAGGTAAGTCTTGACAGGTAGTCGTGTAGTGCGTCTTTCAATTCGTGTTCCATCTGCAGATCTAAGGCAGTGAGAGTCATCATGTTCAGTAACATAATATTGGAAGGTGGCTAGGTCCGGCTTGTCCATCTCAGTGTTGCTGGTATTATATGTTGGTCTGTTCCACCAGCAGATAAAAAATTTCTGTGAAAAAGATCTTCAACACAGACAGTGGCAAGCTGTCTTCTTTGATGTGTTGAATCTCACTTTTTTTCACACCTTTTGCTGGACCAACAAAAGGATGAATATTTGTGTTCCTTTCTTGAGGCGGTCCCCATGTTAGTAATCCACCACTTGTTGCAACCTGTGGTTTTACTCCTGCTGAGGCTTGCTGCTGTTCTTGTTCCTCTTCTTCTTCCTCAAAATTGCTTTCAACATTGCTAGCCTCAGCACCTGGTTCTGAGCCTGTCAGCAACCAGAATTTCATTGATGGCTTCCTCCTGGAGTTTGTTTTTCTTGGTGGCCATTTCTGAACACCTACAATCGTCTGCCTCTCTACAACTGGGCACAGTTGCAGAAACCTAATGCCATGAAGATATGAGCTTCTTCTACAGTGACAGCAAAACAGATATAAAGGTACGATGTGACTACTGTATAAAATTATTCAAGGGTGCCCAATACATTTTTAGTAGACTGACAGCTGTATGTCGATTTTTACTGCCCCACAACCCCTACAGAGTACCCCAGCACCGGAAGAGGCTTGTCTGTGTTCCCTCCTGCAGCTGTAAACATAACTTTTTGTGGATATCTCTGATTTTTGAGCATTAGTTTTGTCTGAACCATATGGGCACAGTATGCCACTGAAAACATTTCTGTTCAACAATTAGTGTTCATTTCATAGGCCAGAGTTGATATTTCAATCCACAGTGGACTCCAGTGCGAGTGAACAAAGCTGCTTGTGTCTGGAACCGTATTAGTCAGCAGGGACAAATGCGCAGTTGCTATGTGTTGACATATAAATCAGGGTTTTTGGAGGGGTTTAGGAGGTGGAGGGGGTCCATTCTGGCTCCACAAAGAAACCTTGACCTTCATGGGTCCTGCAGCTTAGCAAACCACTGCAGTATATTGGATAGGAGTGAACAAAATTCCTCCAAACTTTGTTTGTTTAAAACCCCTTTATGGGTCGTTTGGCAGTTTAAAGGGCTCACTGCCTGATGCCTTTACGGGTTGTTCGGCAGCATAAGGTAATATAAATTTATATCCTGTAATGGTCAGATTACTTAAATGAAACAGTTTTTTTAATGTGAAGTGTAAGTAAATAATATTTTGAATTTTACATGTTTTCCCTGATGATGGCCCAGCCTAGCCAAAAGAAGTATGACTAATATTAAATTGATGGTTGTTTCATCATAACACATTGTGTACAGTTACTGTTATTTATGTTATATAGATGTGCAGTCATGATGCATCATTATAAGACTTGCATACTTAGTCTTCTAGATTATGATGCTTGCTGTCATAACCTGGGTAGCAATACTATGAATCTACTGTTGTGGAAACCTCAAATCATACAGACTAGAAGAAAAGAAGAAAGCAGAAGTATAAGTGTTCAAGTAGCTGACTGGGCAAGTGGAAAGCAAACACTCAATTGTTGTTATATGTACAGCATCTTAAACAAAATGGAGAAGATATGTGTTTGGTGTAAATCCACAACACAGTATCAATAAAGTGTTATAATTCTTTGATTTTCAGTGCCTCATTGTGAAAAGAGAAACAGCAGTAGATATATCAATCTCAGATAAAAATATTATGGCCTTTTCTGAGAAGTACTCTGTTCTGAACAAATTCCACTTATAATATGTGTGAATAGAAACAGTACAACATGTACAATAAAACAATTATACTTTAGTACTGAAGAACAGAAAACCAGTGACACACAGTGTTCTTCAAAAGGACTGTAAATGTGGGAGGTGCACATTTATACAACCCATCTGGTTTAATGCCCCTCCTAATACTAATAACCCAGTGGAAGTTGTAAAATACCGCAAGTTAACAGACCATCTGGTGACAAGTTGAAACTGCAACTTGAGATGTTCGATTTCAAAAGTAATTTGTGTTCAAGCCATCAGATAGTAGCATTTAAGGGGATCAGAGTTTTGCCTTACAGCAATTACATCTGGAAATGGGACAGAGCAACAGTCATTACAATGTCGTGAAGATAGTCTTTGATATTTCATGGCTCTGTTAGGATCACTGTGTCTTAACATAGTGCAGAGTGGTAAACTGATTTTGGAGACTGTGTACTTACAGTAGAAACTTAAGGTGGTCATTAGCATTACTGCTAAGTATGACAGGTCTTAATAGACCACAACAGGCAAAAACCACTGTTAACTTCATGGGACTTAAATATGTAGGTTTATTTACAAAAATTCCAACAAGCAACAAGAGGAGAAGGTGACAAATACACTTTACCGTATTATTCATTACAGTAGTTAAACTGGTTTACCAAACAGTTGGCGTGGATTTCTTTCCTGTCAATAGTGATATAACCAATGGTTCTCTGCCTCCCACTTTCGATAGAAGGCTTATCAAAAGATGATCTGCAGGCAGAATGCAGGGTGAGTCACACAGCAAGTTGTTTTAACAAGAGTTGAGTACTGAAAAATAAAAAGTGATACTTTAGAATTTGATAAATCTGACATTCCAAATGCATGCAAATCCACCCATTTCAAAAACTGATTCATGCATCCTGCTTGGATGTACCGACAGGAATATCGAGACAGTCGTCGTTTTTTCCACGCATGTCTTGGAGTTTATAAAGTTTGAATGTAACTTCATTTCATATGGTTTTATTAGTTACATGCATCTTACTTTTTATATGTGAATTTTCAGTTTGTAAGAAGATGTTTTAATTTCTAGCATTATTCTGGCAGTCATTCCTCTGATATGCAAGACTGAAAACATATGGCTGAAGCAGTTGCATAAAATGCTAATGTTCTTTTTTTTCCTTTCTTTCTTAAACTCTTCCTTTGTTCTTGATATAACTATAAAAAGGATGGTGCTGTGATTTCAAATATATTAAAGATCCCTTTGATTTCTTGCAGTACTTAGAAACTTGTCAAACTTTTTGGTGCAGAAGAAAGTGCAGCAGATATTCAGGGTCCACAGGAAATGATCCATCACACATATATTTGTCAACAAGTGGAGAAAGCAAGCCATCATTATTATTGTCCTTCAATTTTCATATTGGACATTATCCACTGTCTAGGTTTACAATAAAAGCTATGTTTTTGAAGCTGGCTCTGCTTCAGGTAACAAGGGGGGGCTTCTAATGTGACTGGTTCATTAGACTCAGTTTCAGCTCCTCAACTTGTCATAATGGACCATCCTAATTCCTAAAGCAGGATGCAGAAACAGCTTCTGAAACACATTTTTTATTATAACAATGCACAACATGAAGAATGAAAACCTATTATGCACCTATATAAAGATATTCATAAATACAGTACTGTATTGTGACCATCAGAAATTCAGCACATTAATATGTCAACACTCTTCTTCCTGTTATTTATAAATAAATACAATTTCTAATGGCTAGTCTGAGTAGTAAGTCTTGTTCTCTATAAAGAAAGCATCTCAAAAGAAAACATAATACACGAGGTTTCGGGTCTTTACAGCACTGAAGATTCTTACTGTAATCTTTGTAATTTGGGAGGAAAATAATGCATCAATTTTCAGGGTGCTGTACAGCGAGTATGTTCTTCAAAATACTGGTAACCATCTGCCACATTTTATAATGTTATAAAAATCATACCACTCTGCCTTCAGTGCGAATGGTATAAACTATTTTACTCTAGCCAAAACGATTAAGTCTTGCTGCAACAACAGTGAAGCCATTCATCATTAAGAAGATGATCTAATGTCGGTAACATCCCTTATACAGAATGATAAAGTTTTGTACACCTCATAATGCAACTTGTGCATTGATTAGTGCCTACAGAAACAATATTAGTTCTGCAGGTAAAGAAATGTGGTTAATTCAAAATAATCTTAAAGAAGAGTGGTTCTGCAGGAGAGTCCTACTGTACTGCTCACACAACCATATAAGGAACTGAATCTCACTAACAAGAAGACCCAATCAATTTAAGCCTTCTAAATTGGTTCCAGTTACAATGAATGGCAGTGGATCCTTCTCTGACTTACTGGCCACAATATTAGGTGTTGACACTGCTGTTCTTCTGTAATACACAGTGCTACTTTCCCCATTATTTTCCTTTAGTTCAGAAGTCTCAAAAATCAATATGTTCAGATGTTTATGATAGCTCAGTTCTTGAGTGTTTCTCTACAGTGGTCATGGGTTAAAATCTCCTTCAATTTTTTAAATTTATATGGCTAATAAATTTGGAAGCCTTGAATAATTCTGTCATTATCAGTCACACATGTCCATCCGAATGTTTTCAGTGTAGAATATGTACCACATGATTTCTGTAGTGTGTTCTCACCTAGCCAGCAACCATTCATTTCATGTTCTATGTGTCAAAAATGTCTGTACTAACATTACATTTACGATCAGTGCCATCCTGACAAAGACTGTCACCTTAGTCTTATATGTTAGATACTTTTCAGCAGTTGGCACTAAGAGTAAAACTGTTCACACAACAGTGCACCTGTGTCATAACATTGTGTTAATTAATGGTTATTGTTGTGTGTTTTGTAAATCCATTGGCTAGTCATTCACACGACAGTGGAACTGTGTCAACATCGAAGTACTGATTTTTGTTTTGTGTGTGTGTGTGCGTGCAGAAAATTGTTAAATAACATGTTTTTCTGTTTGAATTTCATGCACATGTGGTTTTGCTGTGTTGGAGAAAATGGCACTGTTAATTTCCCAGTCCAACCACAACATGCATCTATGAACATATTCATAGTCAGGTTTGGTAAGTTAATTATGGACAAGAAAGCTGCTAAAAATACTGTGGTTAATGAAGAAAAAGAAGACAGAACATGTGCCACATAAGAACAAATATCATAAATCGTTGGGCTGGTACTCCTAAGACAATTATGACAGACGTGTGACTGATATTGGCAGCATTATTGTCCACCCTCCACAATTCCATTACAGACATGGTTTGTAATGAAAAACAAAGCAAAAACACGTATGAATGAAAGGAGAAATACAAGAAAACAGTGGCATAGGAAACTTGACAGCCAGCTCCAGGGGTAAACACTGAAACTGAGCTGCCATGGATGATATGAATGCATGTTTGGTCATGAGACACAATGAAGGTGAAGAACACTTAAAAGTAGAACTGTGTGACAAAGAAAGATTGGAGTACTGACACCTAATATTGTGGACAGGAAGTTGCAGAAGGGTCCACTGCCACACTGCAGATTTTCAACTGGCCAGATCCCCATTTCTGTTTAGATGCTGCTGTTCGTAACGAGGATTGTGAAGAACTCATTAAAATGTCTAAAATGAGCTTTACATTCTTAACCGTTCTAAGCATCTGAAAGGTCACTGACCTTGAGGTGGCAGATAATTGCGCTATCATTCTTGGTAATATCAGTGATAGGAGGATCTACAGTGCCTGCCTGACTCCCCATATCATTAGCCTAGTACATAAGACACATTGAGCTAGAACTACAATACCAAACATGTTGTTTATCTGTAATAAAAACTTTTGTTACGACCGATCTTCAGGGGTGTCCTACAAAGTTCCGTTATATCCATGATTCAGTTAAATCACATCTTAAAATAACACTGAAATTATTGCCATTTAAGTTATGAATGTTTTCACCTTTAATTCAATTTTTAGCACATATCCTAGTGTACTGGTTGGAATTTCAAAGAAATGATCAGTATCCTTTGGACTTAAATATTCTGACTTTCCCAAAAGGAAATAATTTCATATTTCCTAGATAAAGTTAAAGCATGGTGGTGGCACTTCATGTTTTTACACCTGTAAAAAGAAAAATTAAAGAGTTGCTGATAAAGGCTTACTTACTTACTTAGTTACTCCATGGTGCAGAGTCCTTCTTGAGAAGCTAACTGGTTTGCAGCTAGTCAAGAAATTCCCCGCATTTTATGGAACCCGAAGGTTCATTACCGTACTCACAAGCGTCCGCCACCTGTCCC
>Ga0131853_10012476_pt1 | contig 15572 bp, 8 predicted proteins | sample TergutLab28metaG_FD_92764 | JGI IMG/M metagenome (GOLD analysis project Ga0131853, IMG submission 92764) | Labiotermes labralis P1 segment gut microbial communities from Petit-Saut dam, French Guiana - Lab288 P1 (version 2) (version 2) | ecosystem: Host-associated > Arthropoda: Insects >...
ACCAACCACATCCAGCAGAACCAGCGCAGCACACCACATGCAGTAACATACGTCTTGTTCTCCTGAAGATGGGCATAATGATGCCCGAAACATGTTGAGAAATTGTTGAAAATAAACATCTAAGTGTTGCATCTTGTTGGTTTTCTCTCTCACTTCACAATTTGCTCACGATGCACGGTCACAGAAACCTAAAGGAAGAATACGTTTGCGTTTTTGGCCTTCATTATTCTCGGTATTTCAAAGTTGTTTATTTCTGGTCCATTCATTTCTCCTACAGATTACTCCTGTGTGTCATAAGCGTTAAGATGTGCCGGAACTTGAGTTGAAAAATTTGGTACTAGGATCTTACAAGAAACATAAATTTGGAGTATTTCGTGAATAATTGCAGTGCACAACCGACGACTTCACTTCCTTTAACGTTTGTATAAACAGTGCATTACGTTCTCTCTTTCCGCTGTACAATTTGCACCACCAAAGCGAAAGGGGCCTAATTAATGTGTTTGCCTAATCTATAGACCAAAAATGTTGTTCGCATACACAGTAGAGTCGAAAGCGACTGCCTCGAAGTTTGGCTTCGATTTCAAGCGTTCATTTCTTTTTATCAGCGCAGAGTTGTGGTACTTCAAGCAGCAAATATGGAAAGGACGTTAAGCCGCAAGTAATTTACGATGTGGGATGAGAAGTGGGAAGAGTGTTGCGGGTGGAGGGAAACTTGTAATCCCTGTCTTGTGTGTTGGACCGACAGTCAGATAAGGGAGACGTGGAATACGGCGCTAAGGGTTTCTGTCAAACTTCTCCGTTCCTTTCCTCTGTCAACTCTTAGAACTGTATTTCCTTCCGTAGCAAATCAGTGAAGTGAACGGACAAAGGTGGACTTGTAATAATGTGCGGTAAAACCTGTTTTGGCCGATCCTGGTGGCCGTGAAATCTGCTGCCACGGCTTGGCTGGGATCGCGTGTTACAGTCCAAGTGAGGACATGGATACTTGTCTCTTGCCTTTGTAGTGCGTTTTTTGCAGGTAGCGCTCACTGTGGGATTCACTGTATTATTGGTAATTCTCGTACACAGAATTTTATGAGCCCTAATTGAGGATAGCCGATCCCAGTGACCGCGCGGTCTAAGGAGTAGGTCTGCGGCCTATCGACTGCTGAAATTGTGGGTTCGAATCCAGGGGGGACATGGATGGATGTCTATCTGTTGTGAGCGTTATGTGTTGTCAGATAGGTCTCTGCGACGGGCTGATCACTCGTCCAGAGGAGTCCTATCGACTATGGTGCGTCGTTGTGTGTGATCTAGAATCTTTCTGAATGAGGAGGCCCTGTCCCGCTGGGGCTTGTCGCGTCAAAAGCAAACAAAATGTGAGGACAGGTCTACAATGGGAGATCTATATCAGGGTCTGACTGTGTAATCTTAAACCTATGCAGATCAAAGTTGAAGTATAGTACGTGGAATTAGTCAGTCGGTTAGGCTATTTTGGATTTTTTATAATATGGCTATTTTTCCGAAACACATCTTCTAGTGGGTACGAATTTTGCTACATCTTCTGGTGTTAAAGATTTTCGGTATTGAATCCTAAGGCAAGACAACCTGCATAAATTTATGCCAAGTTTCTTCTCGTGTGCTTTACAATAATACTTCAAATTACGCTACAAGCTGTTCAGTCCTTGCCCTACAGAACTCTCAAAAATTTGTATCAAAATTCCAAATGAAGTAGGCCCACGTTTGAATGATATTCTTGAAGAAGTTAGTGACACTGACTGGGATAAAAGCGTTCGTTGGTCCTAATTCATAAGTGAATTCAGCTTTGTACTGCGTCGCGAAGAAAATAACAATTTTTGAAATGTTCTTACCTGTGAATGATATTCCATTCAGGGGAAAAACAAATACAATTAATTTCCTATTATTTATTCCTGTACGATACGAGATTTTCTGACATATCATGCTGATAAACTTGCCTGAAGTCATTTCGTTTGCACAGATCAAAGGGACATACACAGATAATGCGCTTAGTATTCTCTTCTGCCATTTGTTATTTTTAAGTGCGCGTGACGATTGCTAATATGTAAACGGAGGATTTGTGCAGCAACTAGCCATCACGTATAACGCATAAAATTGAGCACTGGATATTCCTAAATTACTTTCATATGCACATTTACCAGTAACTATATAGCACAGAGGTGGTTACTGTAAATTGAAATGAAGCACACCAGACACTGATTACAAAATAATGAAAGAATAATTGATAAGGGAGATGCGTCACGTCAATAAAAATCTGCGTAGCTTAAATCTCGTCGGACTAATAACTGATAACGAAGCATTCGGATTGGGTTTTTAATATGCAGATTCAGAATTGATTGATGTTCAGTGAGCAATCTGAGAAATTAGGATTTTTTTTCAAACTAAAAAAAATACATTTGCTATTTTCCTTCCTTTAGCTTTTTTTAAAAAAAAATAGACGTGCTGTATGTATCAGGATAAGAGTAACATATTCATAGTTAGGCTTAATTCTGAACTCGAGCTTCAAAAATAGCTTCATACATTTTACACTTGTTTCGGGGGATAAAAATAAAATAAAAAATTACATAAAGCATATCACAATTCTTAAAACACAAACTACAGTTAAAAAAGAATGCATGCGCTCGGTGTGAAATCAAGAAGGGAAAATATCAGTGAAATGACATTTACATAGATTAGAAGACATTATCAAAACCATTCTTAGAGACATGAATCATAAAGATGAGTATTGGATTAAAATGGCCGATAAACAGAAACAAATTAGAGCTTTCTTACAGCGGTATAAAAACTGTGTGACGGTTTTGTGAACGTAACTTTTGAGTGGTTGGTATTTTTTTTTCTCGTACTGTAGTTATCTTCTTCAAAATTTAAAGTCAGAGACAAATCACATCGAGTAAAATTTTCCCTGAATTTCCTCAGCCCCTCCAGGAAAAGGTGAGAATAATAATTCAAAAACCTTAAATCAAATAATTCAATAACCGTAATTGAATCTCTTTCTCGTCCTTGCCAGTGTATAATCACGGATTACTCTTAACATTCCGGGTTATGGAAACTGCTATAATGATATCGTCGTTAATTGCCTCATAAATAAATTAATTTAAACGCAGAATAACAATTTTGAAGATCTCGCTCACATTTATTAGGCTATTCGAAACCCTCAAGAATTATGTCACATGTGTATTGGAAATGAATTATGTGGTACAGTCTTCTCCACAACTTTGTTCGAAAAGTTTTCCGTCGGTAAGAGTAGTTAGTTGCTCAGTTGTCGCCAAATAAACATTCGAGTTGCACGTAAAAACACGTGCAGTTCTCTATGTAAAGTGCATGTTGCTCCTCTTAAATTAAAAAAAATTGGACACATTGCAGTAAAATTTACCAAATATGAATTTCAAGATCTTTCAGCGGTTCTCCTTTTGCTACATGCAATAAGAAGGACAGACAGATATTTTTAAGCTATTACATGAATTTTGAAATTTTCGTTGTTTAAGTAAGAGCCCGTATAGCTTAATCGGAATGACGACTAGGCTATAGGCTGGAAGATCCGGGGTTTGAATGCCGGTAGCAACATGAGATTCATCTCTTTTCCAGAATATCCTGACAGCTGCCTATTCTACGATTATCGAAGCTCCTCTTCCATTGGTAAGCGGCTGAGACATAGGGCTGACCACTAGTCGAAACCCAGTGTGGAGGTTAAAAATGAGTGATGCTGCACAAACAATCCCTTTACCTTTAACTTTACCTTCACATTTACTTCTTTTGCTATCGTAACAAAACAAAATACCTAGACTAGCAAAAAAGTAGTAGCAGAAATGTAAGTTTGCTTCTGATGTGCTTAAAGTAATTTTAAAAAATCCATCCAAAATTGTTCGGATGCGCAGGTACTTGGACACTTTTATATGTTAATTGTACAGTTTTATCTTTCCTTATAGATAAGGACGCTAGGTCAAAATTATAAGGTTCAGGAGTGACAATGTATAGAATTGAACCAAAGTGGTTATAACGGAGTTCCGTCGCCCTCTATATTCTTCATACAAGTAAATTAATATTTCCTATATTCAATTTCTTTGCTCCATAAGGGTGAAAGGTTCTCTACCTGTAGAAGTTTAAAGCCTGTATTAAGAAAGATTGATCCTTTGAAATAAGTTTTCCCTACAGATAAGTTGCTAGGAAACAACCTGCAGCCCGGCTTACCCAAGTGAATTTTACCTGAAATCTGCAAGACAGAAAAAAAACTGACAGACCCTCTAAAGATAAGATTTAACTTTACTTCGCACTGAGTAAATTACAGAATCAGGGATATAAAATCGGAAATGTGTTATCTTCACTTGAACCTTACGGTATAATGGTAACATTATTTACCACCTGTCTTAAGAGGTATTCATATAATATTTGAAACACACACATGCACACATACACACATACACACACACACATGCACACATACACACATGCACACATACAAACATGCACACACACATACACACATGCACATACACACATACACACATGCACACACACATGCACACATACACACATGCACACATACACACGTGCGCACACACACACATGCAAACACACACATGCACACATACACACATGCACACATAAAACATGCACACACACATGCACACATACACACATTACATACACACATGCGCACACACACACATGCACACACACATACACACACATGCACGCACACACATACACACATGCACGCACACACATACACACATGCACACACACACACATGCACACATACACATGCACACAAACACACATGCACACACACACATGCACGCACACACACACACACACATGCACACATACACAAAAGCTCGCGCAAGAAATCGTGCGCTTCTCTTGTTCCAAATCAAAATCGAAAGTTTTGCTCAAACATGTAGCACACACGTATTTAAAGTTTGTTGTGCACATAATGACACCAACAGGCCTTCCCTACACACACACACACACACACACACTCGGATAAAATATCTCTTGGAATTGAAATGGTGCTAATTACGATACAGGAGAGAGAAGAAATATCGTTTGATAACGGAAAAGACGAAGTTGAAATTTGGACACAATAAAGGAGGTAGTTCCTCTGTATGAATTATAGTGATAACTGTGATGGATTTGTAACTTATAGAGCTTATCAGCACTAGAGAAGCAAGAAACACTCAATTATAATTACGCTAATTCCCCAAAATGAATAGGTAACACATTTATAACACTTCATTAAATATGGGCCTAGATCATAGAAAAAATAAAATGAAAAACGGGATGAATTTTACAGTTAGCACCCAAATTCCTATAAGAGTATCGACGATTATACACACCAAGACATAACAAAACCTTGGTTTATTAGTCTTATAAAAGCGATACAATATCTATGTGTGTAGACCGGGACAGCATAGTTGGTACAGCTACTCGCTACGGGCTGAACGTTTCGGGGACCGAATTCCGGTCGAGGCGAGATTTTCCGCACACTTCCAAACAGGCCTTGGGGTCCACCAAGCCACCTGGACGGTGGGTATCAGGTCTTTTTCCAGTAGGCAAAGGGTTCGGGGCCTGGTTTTTACCACTCAATCCAATCTAGCGCTGAGGTTAAGTAAAGAGTAGGGGCTTTCATGGCCGATTTTAGGGTGAACTTCACCTCTAATAGCTATCAATAAGTATTACACAAACGTACGTCAGCACAATATATTTATTCTATAGTATGGCTACATGTTTCGACTAGATGTTAGTCATCTTCAGGCCCCTATACTTACTTTACCAGATGCTTTGTCCACTTTGGGATCCCATAAGAGTATCGACTATTATACAAACCAGGATATAACAAAACCTTGGTTTATTAGTCTTATAAAAGCGATACAATATCTATGTGTGTAGACCGGGACAGCATAGTTGGTACAGCTACTCGCTACGGGATCCCAAAGTGGACAAAGCATCTGGTAAATTAAGTGTAGGGGCCTGAAAATGACTAACATCTAGTCGAAACATGTAGCCATACTATAGAATAAATAGATTGTGCTGACGTACGTTTGTGTAATACTTATTGATTTTCAAGCACATCGTGATGCCTTCATTCAGAATATTTAATAGCTATTTTGAACATATCTGTGTAAAGTTGAAAAATCATTAAAATTAATGTGCAAAAGAAGTTTAATTTTTCGACCGTTGTGATGACATTGTGTGCTTGTGTATGGGGGAAACTTTTCATAATTTAAGCGTCCAATGTGATTTTATACGTATGAAAGGCTTCGACTCCATCAATTATCTATCACAGGCCGACAAATTGATTTAATGTTATTTTTTTATTCGATTCCCATCACAAATGAAACGAATGCATATGAAATGACCATAAATACCACAAACGTATATCGAAAGAGTTGGAAATTCCGCAATGCATAAAGCTGGATTCTGCATGGACAGTTCTTTTCTTTTCTGTCATAATCGAATCCAACAAAGTCTCTGACGATCCGTTGTTCTTATCCTTCTCAGTGCATGTGATTCTACCGACAATTTGGCTCAAGAACACGAGTCCACTTGTCTGACCTTTCGAATTGAGAGGGTCAAGGCGTCAGTAAATCAAGCTGTAGTTTACGTACGTTAGACCATTTAGGCCAATCATGTTTAATTGTGTCAAAAACCCTTATATTTTTGGGAAAAATTATTGGAAATATAGTATGTAATTCGTTTTACTCTACGACATTTGGTTAAAAAAAATACTGCTTTCTGATAAGTGTTTAGCGATTGAGCCAGAAATGAGCGTTGAAACTCAGGGAAAGCTGAGTAGGATTTTATGTACAATGTTATCGCACACGCAATTTTGTGTTCGATTGCCCAGTATGATATACAATAAAGATCAGTTTAGTAAATATGCAGAGAGACAAGCAAATACGCAGATATAGGTGGTGAAGGGAACAGACATTTTGGTTTGGCTTACTTGTGTTTCTCTTTGCGAAACACACGGTAAAATAAAATTAATTGAAATTAGCTTCTTGTGGTTTATTTCTTTCATAACAGAAGCAAATCTTAAGCCTTTGTCCACATAAGAACCTAATTCTGTCTACTGAAAAAGAGAAACACCATATCAAGATGACAGTTGCAGGAAAACGTTGGCTTAGAAGATTTGTGATATATTTTCTGTACATTTATATCATAAAGACAAGACTTCACTCAAGTTCAAGTGGGTTATAAAGTGAAATGCCAACTTGATGCAACAATGTAATTTATTGAAGTTCCTTTATCTCGACATGTTTCGGGCGCATACTTCCATCATCAGGAGCACTAAATGTTAAGTTGCAGCATATGGTTTTCTGCACCCAGTTTGTAGATGGGTGGTGGTCCTGAGAGCCGCTGCGTAGGTCGTGTGTCCGGTTTGCAAGGTGCCGTGCACCTTGCAAACCGGACACACGACCTACGCAGGGGTTCTCAGGACCAACACCCATATACAATCTGGGAAAACCATAAGCTGCAACTTAACATCTAGTGCTCCTGATGATGGAAGTATGCGCCCGAAACATGTCGAACTAAAGAAACTTCAACAAATTACCTAGTTGCATCAAGTTGGCATTTCACTTTATTTCATGATGAAGATGCACGGTCAAACAACCCTCAAATTTCAAGTGGGATATTGTAGTATTTTTTAAAGAACTTATTTCTTCGGCGTCTAGACCACGGTCTATATACATGTAGCATCTCTTCATTTTCCGTGAGAGCAAGGTATTTCATTTTCAGTTCCTACTTTATGCCCAGGGTTCCACTCAGCCACTGATCAAATAGACTGTCTACCGGGTGTCTTATCTAGGCGGTAAAGCGACTAAGTGACTCGCCTTACCATAATCACCCGTTTTCGTGTAGGACCGAAAGTTAAGAAAGCCTGTCTTCAAACTTCCACAAGAAGACAGATATTTAGTGTGATAAAATAATATAAACAGCAAACTAGATGCAACAATAACAAATTTTATTGAAAATTACAATCAGCTCAACATGTTTCGGGCGATAGTTTTGCCCATCCTCAGGAGCACTAGACTGTGTTTACAGCTTGTGGTATAATGCACTGTAAAGACAGATTATATAATTAATAACGTTTTATACTACTAATTATATAATCCGTCTTTACAGTGTTTTATACCACAAGCTGTAAACACAGTATAGTGCTCCTGAGGATGGGCGAAACTATCGCCCGAAACATGTTGAGCTGATTGTAATTATCAGTCAAACTTGTTATAGTTGCAACTAGTTGGTTGTTTATATTATTGTATCAATGATGCAGGGTCAAACAAAGTCAGACTCAGTGTGATGCAATATTGCTTTGACTTTTACCATATTTGAATCCTACCCAAATCATGGACTACTCTTCCCGGGTGGTTATCTGGATTCTTTCAGTCTTCCAGAAGGATTAAGGCTTCCCATCTCTAGAATCTCAGCACCATTCCTTATGATCCTCGCCTCATCACAGTTTCTTACCATGTTTCCATATTCCCATAAGGTATAATGCTGAGTAACATATACATTAGCAATAACGTCGCTAAATAACCAAAAAATATCTATACACCCACATTTTAGTATTATGACAGAAATGCTTGTAGACTAGCGTCTACATAAACTGAGGTTTTCCTAGTTTTCTTCAGTTTCTTCAGAATGCTGTCGATATTATACCTTACAATAGATCAACTTTAACCGTCTTTCTTCACATTTTTTGCTATCATTCGTCATATTCTCTCCTCTTTTTATTCACAATATTTTCAAGTAAAATGGTGTCATTCAATTATCTGAGCATCAATAAGTTGGAGAACTGTAAAACAGCGGAATAAACAACAGCAATAAGGAAACAAAACCGCAGAGAGTGATGCATGTACCAGTACCTTGGAGGCGACATGTAAATTTAGACAGTTTGGTTGCAGGATGTATTTAGTTTCCTGCAGAGTCAGGACTGCCATCATCATATTTGAGGTTGGTGCATTCTGTTCGGAAGGTGTAGGAGAGAGAGGAAGGAGCTATTTTGCCGAGTTCATGAACAAAACAAAGTGCCTGGAGAGGTAGTTGAGGACTGGTATTGTACGGTGGATAGAAGCAAACCATTAATGTTGTTTTTCCATTTGTCAAGTTGTACACAAGAAGGAAGAATATTATGATCAAGACTTGAGTCTGAAGACGTAACCAAGACCAAGGCAGATGGCGTTGAAAAGCTGGCATGCACGATTTACATCAAACCTGTAAATGAACGGGTGTAGGAGAGGTGAAAATTGCCTACAGCCCTGAGAGACAGGAATAGCGGAGAAAATTATACTTGTTTGTCGATCCCAGATGAAAATAATTTCCACGACGGGTGGAAAGGTGGCTGAGATAGGACGTCTCGATGCCCTAAAGGGTTCTATGTCCCTGCAGACGCATGTTCGTGCTACGGCACAAAGTTGAGGGCATGCAGGTCTGCGTCACCACAACGCAGCAGCAGCGACTACACTTATCTGCCGTTAATTATGAACTAACGCTGTCATTCTGCCACCCCCACAGGCAGAAATAATGTTATTGGCCTCGTTATGTGAAACGACATGTTGAAGCGTGAAAGCACAAGGAGCCGCGCCGTGTTGCTTATTTGCATTTTGCTGCGTCTTGGTGGCACCCAAACACACATATGCCTCCCCACTCACCCCTAACCGCTACAAACATGAAAACGAACAAATTTGCTAATGGTTATGGTCGGTTCAGGGAAGCTGTCACTGTGATTAAGCACGTAATGTAAAGAAGTTTACTCATAGGAGGGAATGACGTTGAAGTTCCACACGTGGATAGCTCAGTAACATGAATGACTGCAGGTTAGAGAAAAGCGGTTCGATTTCTGACTGGCGTAACCGTTTTTCTCTTTAACATAAATTCCAGTCTAATTTCGAGGACAATCTTGCTTCCTATCTGGATCAGTCTCCGATGGTTAAACAGATGGAATTTGAACCTGAACCCTTATCTCTATCTAATCAATTGCTGAGAATTCATGAAACTTTACGGCAACTCATGTAGGACTATACGTTTATGGTAATATAGTGAATCTGGTTCTTTTAAATTGGCCCCGGGTTTAATTCTTGACTATAAGACCAGAAATCCTGATAATTTGTTTTTTCGTTTTGTCCAAGGTAATGTAAAAATAGACGTTAAAATAGAATGTGATGGAATATGACGCTTTTCTGTTACCTACTACCAAATTTACCTCTTCCAATCATCCTACCTTTCTACGCTACAGAATGTATGAAGCTGAAAAGCTTCGTTAAATAGCCAAGAAACTGATCAAAATCTTGGTAGATGACAATTCGTTGTATTTTATACGAGAGGTAATATTTGCTAATATGTAGGCCGCCAAAGTGCCCTAATTTATTGTAAAATAATATATTGTTTACAGCACACTACATCTTTCAGCATAAAAGAGCCATAATTATTAGACTGTATAAAAAGTACGAGCAGAAGGGAAATAGATTTCATTACATATTTTTTGCTTAGTGTGGGGCCTCATATTTATGTTTGTCTTTTGCAGTTTTTAATTCTGTTAGACATTTATTTTGTAGCTCGTATTTATTATCGTGTTATTCTGATTGTTGATAAAACACGCAAATATTAACTAATCAAAAGCCTCCCTATGGAGGTGAATGATCAAGTTTAGAATCCATCCGCTTACGACTTTGAATTTTCTTCTCCTAACAGTTTGTATGTTTGTCACTTCTTCAGTAGGCTTTCTAATTATAATGCGTGCTAATTATATCGCCCATCTCGCCCTTAATTTTGTTTATTTCTGTACACCTGTCAGAGTACGTAAACCAGTGTCACTTGTAGCTGTATGAAACTTAATTCCTAAACAATGAATAATCACTTTGCGTCATAAAATTCAGCGCAGTGTCATGACGCCAAGAGATTCTCATTACATGCCTGTGCGCCGCTCAATTTCCTTGTCATTAAATCGTATTCAAATTACGTAGACTCAGTCAATGCTAAAGCAACCATACATTTCCTGAACCCTTGCTCAGATTCCCTTTGTTATATGCCCGAAAGGATTGAAGTTAAAGGATAAAATAATGATGGGGGAAGATAGCTGTTGCGGCGAACCGTAACGACAATAAAAGCCCAACGATGATGATGAGATGTTTGGAAGGGTAAAGAAGACGCCGTTCTGACGCTGCTGCAAAATTTTTCGTTGCGTCTATCCCTTTACACTTCTAACTTTCCTTCTACTAGAACAGGGGTAGTCAAAATTGTATTTTTATTATGGTTCAGGAGAGGTATATTATCTCGGAATTAGGCTGTTCTTGTTTTACAACTTACATTGCTTTTGCCAATAATTTTGGTATCATTAATAAATAAGTGTTACAAGGGATATAATAGGGGAACAATGCGGACGGGATATAAGGCAAGGAGAGCAGTGTTGTTGGCCTGTGTAATAAAAATTTATCTTGGAGGAAATTTTCAGGCGCCCTAAGAAAAATAGGCATTACTTACAGTAAAGGCGCGACAGACATCAGTGCAAAAACCGCAAAGAAGAAAAATAAGTCAGAAAATTGTTGGTTTTAGTGACAGCATGATCTAAGGAGACTAAATTTTCTGTAGCTAGAGCTCTGTCGTGAGCTCGATTCATGCCTGGGGATTTAATATAAGTTATTCATTATCTATTATTGTGTTATGCCGAACAAGTAGTTACCATGGGAGGACTGAGACCTATGAAAAGACTTTTCCCGAATATACAATTCAGAATTCATATTTTCAAAATTTATTTCTGAAATGCAATAGGCTGTACAAGAATAACTTAATTTCAAATTTAGTAACAACTTTCCCAATACTTTTCATAACAAAACTTAATTTAAATCAACAAGTAAATAAGTCACAAGATAAGTAACTTACTAAATGGCTCAGTGACTACATCAGTGATTTTTACAAGTTCCTCGCCTGATACCTTGAAAATTATTGCCGATGATTTACCGCTTATTATTATTACGACATGAATGTGATTCAAATATTTAATAACCCATAACCACAAAACACATAATAAGACTTGCTGATTTCCGGTTCAAGTTAACTCAGCGTGGAGTATCTCATGCCACGCCATTTTTTATTTTTTTCTTGCATAGTTGTATTTGTGTTTGTTTGCGCTCATACAATTTGTTCACAGAATCGTCGTGTTTATTTTTTTTTTACTTTCATTCATATATTTTGCCTAATATTTGTTGCTGTTTAATAACACGTTCAAATGCGAAAAGACAATAGAGGTAACTTGTGCCTGTTGGGCATTTGCAAATTTAATGTTATTCATTTTCGGTGCAACTACATTACGTACGCAAACTTTAACACCAACTTGTTGAACAACGCTTTTTATATGGTGATTAATGTTCCGACATGATTCGGCCTTAACTTTTGGTCATCTTCAGGAAGCTCGTAAGTATTTTAGTATGTGCAGCTTACACTTCAACTTACATAATATTCGAAAATAAGAGACTAACTTGATGTCATTAGTTACTAATTTTTATTTCACTTCTTCTATACTCAACATGTTTCGGACATTACTACGTCCATCATCAGGAGCCTGCGACTTTTCCACTGTATCACCACATTGGTCGTGTGTTCTTGTTTCGATGTGTGTTGGAGTTTCGGTGTGGCTGGTTTGGGGTGGTATCCGTGTAACAGGTTTCAGCCTGCTACACGGATACCACCGCAGGCTACTGATGATCGGTGTATTAAAGTCCGAAACATGTTGAGCACAGAAGAAGTTAAATAAAACTTAATAACTTGTGGCATCAAGATGGTCTCTTTTTCTTCAACTATCACAATGATACACGCTCCAATATACATAAGATTTACATAATATTTGTTCGAAACGTGAGTACAAGACATCAAATGTTTGATCCAGAAATTACTTTATCTGAAGAATGATGGAAAAGAAGGTGTTTGGCACAACATTTACATCGGCAGCAAATTAAAATAATTTTGCACTGAATTTTAACTGAATTGACCTGTATTTTAGCCATAACACTGTTTTTAAGAAATGTAACATTTAATCTTCATAATATTAATTTTAATCTTATGTAGACTTCCTGCCACATATGTTGAAACATCAGCTACACGTGCTAAAAAAAACTTACGAACTCCCTGAAGATGGCCAACAGTTAAGGTCGAAACGTGTTGGAGCATTAATTAATAAATAAAAAGCTTTGTGCAGCATGTTGGTGTTAAATTTTACGTACGTGAAGACGAATTAGGAATACATACTCACTTAATTCCTGAAGGAGAGTCCTGGAGAATCTAAGCGGTTGTCAGCTAGTCATGAATTTCTCCGCATTTTATGGAACCCGGAAGTTCATTATCGCTTTTACAAGAGCTCGCCCTATTCTGAGCGTTAGGAATGTATAGTGAATTAGAAGAACAAGAAGCAAATAATATAAAAATGTGTGTATCTGCGCCTGAGGAAGGGGACTGCGTAAGAGTTATAAAAACACAAAATTTACTTTGCCAGAAACAATTTAAAAATTACGAAACAGTCCACAAAAACAATCAAACAGGGTTAAGCTTTTCACGTTTTGCTGACCGTGCATCGCAGTATATTTATCTCGGTAATTAACCAAATTGATTAACAAAATTTCTGATTTACAATAGGTTTATTTCATGCCTACATGTTTCGAGAACATGTGCTCATCATCATGTGGTCAAAATTGCATTATACAGCCTCTGGTATCATCACACCTATAGGTGGCCGTCTCATGCACAGGTTGAGAGAGGACTCTCTCAACCTGTGCACGAGACGGCCACCTAAATGTGTGGCGATACCAGAGGCTGTCTAATACAATTTTGACCACCTGATGATGAGCACATGTGCTCGAAACATGTAGGCATGAAATAAACTTATCGTAAAACAAAACTTTTGTGCATCGAGTTGGTTAATTACTGAGATAAAAAAGGGTTAAACTTGTCTTGCTCTTCCTATCAGTCTTTGTGAATTACAACTGACTATGTAAAAAGGCAATGTGTTTCAAGTCATTACTAAGTCAGTGAACATTCTCTTGGAAGGTACCTAACGCTCATGGATATTAATACATGGGAAATCCTTGTTTAGAATCGAGTATAGTTGCGGGAGGCATTGATGAGTTCCATAAGAAAGGATAATTTCTCAGTCAAGAAATCATCAACAGCACAAGACACGGCTTTTGTTATTACCTCAGAATTTGTAACAATCTCTAATTAACCGACAAACTGAGAGACAGAGACTTGCTTTATTTTAAAGCCCTGTCAGTTGCTGAAATTATGAAACGTCGGTGGTTGAATGAAGTCAGATCATGAAGTGCTGGAGGTACGACATTACTGCAGAAATCGCAGTGCTTAGAGGTAACACACTGGGAGAAATTATCTCTCAATACTTCGTCGTTTCTCTGTCAGTAACTTTCCACCAAAAGTCCATACTCTTGTTTCATTCATCACCCACCGATCCTAACAGAGAAACCTTAGCAATTGACAGCATCTTTAAATAAAGCACTTCTCTCTGAATGTGTTTGTTAATAAGATATTATTATTTGTTTAAATAATGTTATTCTGCTACATGGGTTAAAGGCCTAAGATATTAAATGTGAAAGGAATTGTAGAATATGAATTGTATAGACGGAAGAGGAAAGTGTTCACGGTCAACTGCATTTTACTAGCTACTCTCGCATTATATAGCCCATTTATTAATATGTGAGCCTCTTGCAGTCTGACTTATTTTTGGATTATTTGAATAAGTTCCTTCACATTCTGAAGGTAAAATATCTGAGGCTAGATATTTGAATTAATGTTTTCTGGAAAATAAAATTCTGAAACGTCGTAGATATTTACCTGAATTTCGGAAGGTTCAGATGCTTCTTTCTTCAGGATAGAGAGACATTCTACCCTGCAGATGGTGGCAGCAGGCACAACATAAACATTGTTTCCTATTTGTCAAATATCTCGGTATACTTTTCCAGGAAATCGTTACTTTAGTATGTACTGACAACAAACCCTCAATTCTTAGACAGGATATTGATCTTAAATCGCATGAACAAGTGGATAATGACTTGGAAAGAGGGAGTGCTGACCTGTTTGAATTTATTATCTTGGAGATTTCCTAGTAAGACTGAAGAAGAATCATAAAACGCATTAATTACGATATGACAGTTCCTGGTGATCGCACTGCCTAAGGCGTGGGCCTGCGGCCGCTCGCTGACTGGGATTGCGAGTTCTTATCGCGCCGGGGTAATGGATGCCTCTCTCTTATGAGTGGTGTGCTTTGTCAGGTAGAGGTCTTAGATTTGGGGCCGATCACTCGTCCAGAGGAGTCCTACCGAATGTAGTGTGTCTGAGTTTGATCGTAAAGCCCCTAAGGGGAGGCCACGGCCCGGAATCGGGTCGAACCACCATAGGGGGGGGGGGGGGGAAAAAAAAAAAAAAAACCAACAAAAAAAAAAAAAAACAAAAAAAAAATTAATATAAAAAAGCGAACGCGGCGAAAAACACAACAACCACGACGAGGGGGCGCACGAAGAGAGACACAACCAGGGGAGTAGAGGGAAGGG
>Ga0131853_10012479_pt1 | contig 15569 bp, 10 predicted proteins | sample TergutLab28metaG_FD_92764 | JGI IMG/M metagenome (GOLD analysis project Ga0131853, IMG submission 92764) | Labiotermes labralis P1 segment gut microbial communities from Petit-Saut dam, French Guiana - Lab288 P1 (version 2) (version 2) | ecosystem: Host-associated > Arthropoda: Insects >...
CAGTTCCTCTGAAGATTTGTTTTCATGAAAAAAAAACAGCAAAAAACCAACCATGTGTTGAAGTTCTTCTTCTGACAGAACTCCATCCCAAAAAAAGAAAAACACCTTGAAGCAAACGGGGGAAAAAAAAAAAAAAAAAGAAAGCAGATTTAGTATGAATTCCACAATAAATGGTCACACCAACTCAATTTCACACAGTTCTGCTTATTCCCTACAGACAGCATTGTGGTATTACCCAGTAAACAAGGGCTCCCTCAACTGACACAACACCGTGAATGCATTCCTTTTATACACATCAACAAACAAGGCATAATAATGACTAGCAGAGAAATTATCAGTTTGTTAAGAAGGATTCCGCTCTATGGAGTTATTTCAGCATAATAACAAATTTAAAAATTAAAATAATCCTGGATATCAAGGGTAACAGGAAAAGGCATGGTTAGCTATAAAATGAACATTAACAGAAACTAACAGTACATAGCTATTTACAGAAGTAATTGGGGAAAATAGCAACACAGTAGGCATGACACATCATCACAACAGATGTTGGTAAAGAAGATGCTGAGTAACATGGAGAATAAAAACAGAAGAGTGAGCTAGTGTCAAAGACTAATACTTGAGGCACCTTGTTCTTATACATGAATGTAATGATAAAGTTACAACAAGAAATACAACGAAGTACAACAGTTACAAGAAAGCACTGATGCAAATATGTAAAATCATTAAGGTTACAATACCACAACATACACTTCTGTCTCTCTGTCAGCGGTCCTCTGCAAGCTGCTGATATGCCACAAGCCATTTCCTTGAAGTCAATATGGCTGTCCCGGTTCTCATCAAAAGCTCCAAACACCCCTGGACAAACTGACAATGGAACTGGGGGACTGATGAGTGGAACCAGTGTCTCCAAGTCCAGCTTTCCAGTGCGTGACTGCCCCTTCAACAGCCAGTATCGTTTCTCCAGCTCCATGATATCTGTCTCCTCCACTACACACAAACAAACATTTAGCATGATTACACATTTCATTAAACACAAATAAAAGAAAATGAAATTATGTTCATTATAAGAAGATTCCAGTCTTATTTGGACGTCATGCTGTCAGTGGGACAGTTCCCAACATTCTGAAGCACCACAACGCCTTCATCTGCTGGGTCCAGCAGTCCAAACAGAGTAGTCATACTTGAAATGGCATAGGTGATGTGGACAGTGAAAGGACAGTGAATGGCAAGCCAATGGGGTGGCAGCGATAAGCACTGGGTGGGAAGCTGGTGTACAGGCTATGATAGGTTCACAGTTTGGATGTTGTAGTGCAAGCTAGAAGTCAGAAATGAAGGTTCAGCTACACGTAATGTTCAGATTTTGGCAGGTAGCTGCAGACTCAGTAGTTTCTTGGCACTGTGAAATTCTGGGATTGTGCACCGCCAGTGGGGATTTCAAATGATCTAAACCTTCATATTTAAACAAAAAACATCCACGACCTTTAATGTGTTCAAGTCCTATATATTGAAGAGGTATTAAATATTTATGGAAACATTAGCTACATATGATTTTAGTACATTATTAAGGTTCTAAAAATTCTGAATTTCATAAAATAGCCCTTTCCCCATGTAGTAATTATATGCAACGTTGTCTTAAATATGAAAAGACACAACAATGATATCAAGCATTTACATTGCTTAAAGTTGCTTTCTAAAAAGAGACAAAACTTTCCGCAAACTTATTATAGTTAGTAATGTGGGAGGACTATCAGGTCCTCCCAGCATCTAATTCAGTGAATGCTGGGAGATTTTATCACTTGGCATACAGTAGCTGCAGCATAAAGCTGCATCTAGTGCAGACACTACAAATAAGCGTGTCTTTCTGGTGTGCACAGTAACGAATTTAACATATTTTACTCTATAGGTTCAAAATAGTCTTTACAGACTGCTGCAAAACCTCAATTTCTGTTTTATCTCAGAATACTGAAGTCAAGCACAAATACAAAATGAAATACAATTTACCCCTCCCATCTTTATTATTTCAACATGGATGAGAAATAAAGTACCGTTTTAAATTACAGCAATCAACTTCTTCGGTTTGTTCTGCTCATACAAGTGCAACTTTCATCCTTGGGTGACAATGTCCTGTTGCATATTACTCAGCAAGGTGTTAACTATCCAACCAAACACAACGTATAGATCCAGTACAACAGTCTTTTTTTTACATACTACAATATGTTTTGGTTGTCTGGATCAGCCATCATAAGGTAGATGTCTGATACACAAGAAATATAAAGGGAGAGAGGCCTGTCTTTACAGTGGTATGAATTAAAATATTGTAATATTATTCCAAAAAATAATAAGGTTAAAACTTATAAATAAAGGGTTAGGTATTAGTTTTAACCTTATTATTCCATTTTTTGGAATAATATTGTTATAATTCATACCACTGTAAAGACAGGCCTCTCTCCCTTTACATTTCTTGTTGTATATCCGATGATGGCTGATCTGGACAGCCGAACATGTTGCAGTATATAATAAAAGACTACTGTATTGGATCTGTATGTTGTGTTTGGTTGGCCAGTTAGCACCCTATAACTTCCATCCATTTTCATACACCCAATTCCTCCAAGCAGGGGACATGTTTGGAACAGTAAATATTTATTTTGTACACTTCGTAAGTATGGCACATTCTTTTAAAAAATTATTCATAAAGTTAATTTTGTTAAGGTCTGTAACACCTTGTGACACATTCTTTCAGTATGGTTGCATTTAAAACAGGAAATAAACACAGCATTTCAGTTCTGAAACAAAATGCCAGTTCACATTTGCATTGAACGTCAGTGTGCATTTCCATTAATATATGGCAAAAAGAGTTCAGCAGTGAAATTACAGTTAAACTAACAGAAACATGTTAACATGTCATGCCCACAGGCATTCTACATGTTCAAGTATCATGTTAGAAAGATGCCAAAAATGAAATCACATGCAACGGCAACAGCTTAATAACCTGTTGTCAGGTCCCTGGGAATAAGACAGACATCAAATGTTTAAACTACAGTCTGTTAAAATATATACATTCCTTGGAGACTTCACACATTACTCACAGTGGGTGACCCCTGCCAGGGTCTGGTAGAAAGTGGGTGTCTCCAATTCATTGCTCAGTGTAACAGTACATGGCTCTGAGAGCAACCATCGACTCAGAGATGTTGCATCAGGGTGGGCTGTGAGCCACTCACGAAACTCTTCATATGTTGCACGGTCTCGCTACAAAATAACAAGTATTTCACATATCTAAACCTCTAGTTTCATAAAACACAACACCTAATTCCATGATCACAACTTATATACGTATATTTCAGACACTGTTGCAACTACAGACACTGAGGTTCGCATGTTCTAGGATGTGACACTACATTAATGAGTACGCTTTCCCAACTTACTGAAGGATTCTAGTGGACTCTTTTCAAGGCTTGAGGAGTCAAGAAGGCACTATGTTTGTTTGAAATGTCTGTTAGTAAACACTAACCCAATGCTATGCCATCACAGCTTGGCAGACCTATATCACAACCGCAACATCACAATATCACTAATATTAACACAATGAACAAGCAACAAAAATATATCTAAATGTAAACAAAATCTGTGAATGCTTGAAGTGCTACAAAGTTGGGAAGTATTAATAATGCTCGTTTTGGTTATGCATGTCACAAGCAGTTTTCAAATATCAGATGCATACATTCTAACTGCTCGGCCTCTCCCTAATATCATTTTATGCAGGCTGATGCATGAAAAGTCTCCAATCTCTTCTAATTTCTCCCAATCTTTCCCTTTCAATTTCTTGCCAGCATTTCATATTCTTATTGATGTCTGCCAGTACATGGTTAAACCATTTTTCTGGATCACCTTATACATCTTTAATATTTGAATTCTAATTTCCCTCTCAGTATCCTAAGTTTACCCAAAAATTTGCCCAGCCAAACCAATGTAGTAATTTTTCTTTCATTACTAATAAATTCAAAATTCCAAATCATCTCTAAAAATTGAACTTCTAATTCAGTCCCTTCTAAATTAAATTTTTGGCATGTCAACGGTCCCCTTCTGACAGTTAACATCAGACACAGCACCTTATAGCAAAACATGTAGTTACATGTCACAGGAACAGGTCACAGTCCTGCACACAGCACCTCAAGACAAACCAGCCTGTGAAGTTCTTCATATACCTGACAGTTTGAATATAATGAAGTGTATGGTCATGTGACAAAATAATTAATAATGATAAACTCAAAGAATGAGGCCATAAGAGACACAGAAAACTATTTAAAAAAAACCTGGCATAACAGACAGTCTCCAGGCAGAGATACAAATCTGGAACCTTCCAAACAAGCAGCAGAAGCCTAATCACTGCTACATGTTGTTACATAAAGCAATGCAGCAAAACATCAACTGAGTAGCAACTCATGCCTCAACCCCACTATATCACTCCAGCATAAAAATGCAATCACAATCAAAGCAATTAACTGAAATATTGGCTTCTTAGTAAAAGCACAATGCAATATCTGGCACAATGCAACAAATAAAACAACCTGGGTTTCTTCAGTAAGGACAAACCATCTGTACTACCATATTTACTTTACACTGCTAGCTAGACAAAATAATGCTGTTTTAGCAATAACATATGGCCTCATACCTCAGCAACATGCAGCAGAATAATGTATGATATACCACATGTTTTCCTCACATACAACAAGCATCCAGAACTCACTATTTATTTCCCACTACCTGTTTCAGTAGCAAACTGCCATCTTCAGGTAATATCACTAATGTATACACTAAAAATTACTGTTCAAAATAAAACATTTGCTCAGCACCTCTGCATTATCTTATCTTTAAATCCTACGTAAAAAAAAGCCATGCAGTAAGATCACCTATTCCAGTTCACTACAACTGCCCATCACTATACTACTATTCCTAACACATAAATGCCAAGAAACATTGTAATTGTAACAAGAATATTTAGTGCTGATATTTATAATATAATCACCTGCAGATGGCAGTTTCTTGCTGAAACTAGTGGTGAGAAATAAACAGTGAGTACTGGACATGCTTGCTGTATGTGAAGGGAACATGGTGAAATGTTCGGTCCGTAAGGTTATGACTGATGAGTTACAGTATTAATCTCACTGCACTGCACAACACAAGATAACACCAGATACCCAGGGCGATACCAGCAATATTTCAGTTCCTAACATACGGTCCGAAAATTGTATCCCAGGAAACAAAATGACAATGAAGACTGTTGTAATGTGGTAGGAGACACTGTGTAGTGTGGTATAAATGTATGAGATTTTAGGTTCTCACAGTGGCAATGCTAAGGACTGAAGTCTTCCAGAATGTGTAGCTGTATTGCTGGGTGAGAGAGTAGGTGGTTCCCATTGTATTGAAGGATTGTGATGCTTTGGTCTTCAGGGCCAATAGTCCAAGAAAAACAGCTATTCTTCTTGGACGGCTTGATCCTTAAAAATGAAGGCATCACAGTCCTGCAAAGTGTCAAGAACCACTCATCCACTGACATAGCATCACATTCCAGAAGATCTGAATCCTGTCAAAACATAACAAAGTTTAATATTCTTTTGTTTTCAACTTAGTTGGCACTGATGATGAAGACGTCTTTTTTCATAATCATCACCTTTCACTGTTTACGTTTCATATATTTTCTCCTCCTCCCCCTTCTCCTACCTTCTTAAGCACACATAAATTAGCCCCCACCTCCAGCCAGCCTCTCTTTCAATTCAGAAGTAATTCTGGAACTTCAAGTTAGCCCTTTGGTGCCCAAAGTCATCTACACTGAACACGCAGCATGTTGCTGACTAAACCAAATGTAAACTAAAATCATCGCCAACAACACGGAAAGTAATGGTGGTCACTTAAATCGTGGGCTTTTTGCAGAGCACAGTGGGCACTTAATTCTTCCACCAGTGGGTTAAAGCATTCTTCTTAAAACTAAGCCAAATAACTTCCCTCTTTACAGTGATGTATGTCTTTTAAGAATACATAAATATCTTAATATTATGTATCTCTGTGTTATCATCACAGGGGAATTCTGTCCAACACCCCCTCCCCCATTTCTTAAGATTCTGAATTTTGTCTGCAGATATCTGGTGGGGCTCCTTGGGCACACAACCAGCCTATCACAGGCCTACCTTCACACATCTCATCATCCCAGCATACAGGAAACACCAACAAAGGGATTACACCCATAAGACTCCCCAGACTGTATATGCAGCCACCATAACAAACAACTTCCATGTGTTATCACTATTAACATTTTACAGATTGTATTTTATAATTCAACAACGATCCTGTGAACATTTAATCTACTAATTTTATTGAGTTTAATTTTAATAATTTTGTAACTAAGCAAAGTACAAGGTTAAGACCCCTGAAGATGATGCAGATGCACTCCATGTAGGAGTGATTACAATATATAAAATATTATTATTATATACTGTGCATTTGTTGGTCTGGATAATAAATTATCCTTCACAATTTGTTTTCCAACAATCTCAATACATGTCCTTCCCTCAGAGTGAGACAACAAGGTCCGGGAACATATAAAATAACTGATAAAATTTACGTGTAAAAGTTAAGTTTCTCATTAGTGTTGCTGAAGAGTCAAGTCTTATGGAATGTTATGCTGTGTAAAAAGGTAAATGAGTCCCATTACAGGCCTGAGATGCCCAGAGAGTTTCAGGAAGTTAAGGTTCCCAGATTATGTGACAATGGCCCAGGATGGTGGCAAGGTTGTCAGACTTACGCACCAGCCGCTTTTACCCCCAGGAAATACTCCTGGTACTCATTTCTGTTGGAGGCTGAGTTGACCCCAGGGCCATAGTGCAATCAGAAGGATTATGTCAGAAAAATTCCAATGACACCACCTGGAATCGAACCAGCGGCCTTCCGATTTGTAGCACAGCACCTTAACCACTGTGCTACCGCGGTCCCCGTTATGCTGTGTCATTAGCTAAATATCTCCTGGTGCTCTGAAGTGACAGAGGGACTCCATCTTCAGGGTCAAGCAGTCCAAGAGTAGCAGGCTCTTTCCAAAATGTTTAACCCTGAAGATAAAGGTGCTATAATCCTCAAAAGCTGGGGTACTATTTACCCTCAACATAGATGAACATCCCAGAAAATGTAAATCCTTGGACAATGTTACAACTGCAATGTAAATTTTGTGAAACAGTACGCTACTATTAAAATTCAGAAGTTGGTAACCAACACCTGTCATGACAAACTGGCCCCATTCACCTAATAATATTAAAACATCCAGAAACTCTATACTGTTGACAAACTAAAACAAAATGTTTCACTTAATAAATACTAACTATGTTGCCTTAGATGATTTGTGAGGCTGTCAATTAGTGTACAGAAGGTTACACTATTTGAATCAAAGGTACCCATGGTCACTTAAAAGTGAGGTTGTGTGCTTCTGTCTTTCAAGGTGCACAAATAATGTGAACAGTGTTTCCAACACCAAGCAACAGACTATTAAAACACCATTTCAAAGTACTCCTTTTTCATATTTAGAGTCAATTTTCATTCCAGTCTCAAGCAACCATCTGCCAGTGACGAAAATTAAGCAGAATGTAGCATGATGTCCCATGCAGTATTACACTGTACATTGTTACAGTGAACTATCGCACACCAGATATTACCACTAATCCATAACATGAACAAGCAGGTTCTTATTTTACTCACCTCTGAGAAAAGACTAGCAATGGAATCAGGAACATAACCATTCTCACAAGCTTGAAGCATACGTTGAAGTTCGTCACGTACAACATAACTTCCACTTTCATTAGAATAAAGCCCAAACAGAACTGAAAAACGCAGAAAGGCAAATGTTATTTTTTTTAATGTATAACAATTACCTTCATTTCTAGAGTAATTCATGCACTTACACTTTAACTTTTCTTCCTCTCGCCCTCTGGTCAGAAGCACAAGACCACAAAGTAAGTCTTTCAGAGCAATTCCTTTCTGTGTTCCTCCACAAGCACTAAAGATGTACTATAACAGAAAGGTTAATTAAAATCGACAACTTCCTTTATGTTTTAAATAACACAACTTCACGTTCCTACCAAAGGAACGAAAACATAATAGCAAAGAACAAACCTCAGCCACTGGTGTGGGCACTCCTTCACCCAAAACATCCTTTATAAACGACTGCTTAGTTATGCAACCATTAAGGGTGGAAACCCTTTTAAATGCCTCTTTAAGTCGTTTAAGTTCCGCATCAGTGACTGTAATAGAGCAAGTAATGCCATAATGTATCTGAATTTCAGAACTCCTTAAGTTTATTGGCAAAGTCTAGCCAATTTCACAGTCCTAGCAGACGGTTTGTTCAAGTAACTTTTAATATACCAACCCCTTCTGACAGCCTCTTCGTATGTGATACAACATGGCTTAGAATCTTTCGCTCCCATCGTTAATACTACAGGTCACGTCACTCTATGAATAAAAATTAACTAATTGAGATGACACATATTTGTCATAACATTCACACGATACATGCCGTCCATCTTGGCAGTCAATGTCACTGAATAATCTATTGAGTATTGTACTCGAAAATATCTCACACATATTTGTCCTATGGTATAGAAATTCAAATACTATTTTAATATTTTGGTTAAAATTAAGCATTAATACTAACAAATATTAATGGAAATTATATGTTAAGTTGATAATCGTATTCCTATTTCCGGTTCCAGCTCGTGGTTATTGAAAAATGGCTGGAATAGCAGGGAAATTGTACAACCCTCTTTTCAGAAGAACATCAACTTTTGCAGCAACAATAATGCTGGGGGCATTTTTTTTCGAGCGTGCTTTTGATGTAACGTCGGAGTACATTTTTGATTCAATCAATCATGGGGTAAGATTGCTGTGGTACTGTGTTTCATGTGATAGCAAGAGGTATTTCCTGTAATTCACTTATAACCCTGTTCTTTTATTATTATTTACAGAAATTATGGAAGCACATCAAACACAATTATGAATGAAGTTGGTGCCTAAACAGCCCGACATTACCAAATATCATCGTATGAATTGTAATATAAGAGAAATATGTACGTAGTTTTCATTATGTAATAAATCGATTACGCAAATAATGTACCTCATTATATTAACTGTTAAGATGAAAGTGGGCCAATTTTTTAACTTAAAAAACCTGGCACAGTTGTTTAAAAGTACCTTCCAAGGTTGAGTATATATCATTGCCCTGTATGTGTAATAGTGTTCGTAATTACAGAGTTTGTAAAATTAGGATTTTTCTTAAACTGTTTTCACCACCTAGTTAACACATGCGATTTAGTATCCTGGGGTCAGTACCAAAGCAAAGTAAATGCTGTAAGGAATTAGACCACTTTCATGTTACTGACAAAATAAATTCAACCATCAAATACCTTTAATCAATAAAGAAAATTATTGAAACAAAATTTGTAATACTTTAAAAACTTCTGATACTTGTAAAATGCAGTTAGAAGTAACATTGTTGCAAGATTGAAGTGTTTTCACATCCACAAGTACTGAATTCGATACCGAGGCACAAGGAGTCAAGAAATTGCATTTTACAGAACATAAAAGTATCATTCCTGTATTCACTTCACTGATCCCTTTCCTCAGCCAATAGAATCCATTCCACATTCTGCCATCCTATGTTTCAAAGAATTGCTATTACCCATCTATGCCAAGGTCTTATAAGCAGTCTTTTCCTTAGGGTTTTCCCACCAAAACTGTGTTTCTCTTTTTATCAGTATGTATAGCATGCCTCACCCAAATCTTCATTTTGACCACCCTACTAATATTTGGTGAGTATTACAAATCTTGAAGCTCCTCATTATAGTTTTCTGCATCTTCCTCTTACTTCCTCCCTCGTAGGTCTAAAATCTTTACCTGAGGACCCTGATTTTGAATGCCTTTTGTCTACATTTTTACCTGACAGGCTAATGACCAGTGCCCATAGCTTTTTATCTCACTGGTTAATTGTTCCTGCTAATAAGATTTTTGGACATTTTTTCAGTATATGCACTTGCTGTGCTGCCTGTGTGTCTGATATATAAACTTCTTAAGCAGCTTAACAGTTTTCACATATTTTCACAAAATTTAGTATCAACATCATGCCATTGAAAGATACCCCAACACCATACTTTTAAACTTATGGTATGCAAACTTGTGAGGTAAAAAAAGGTAAAGTACACCCTTGTACAGGCAGTGAGGCTCTGTACAGCCCATAGGGGAAGTGGAGATATAGCTCTACTCGTTCTTGATGATGGCACTTAAAGGGGGTGAAAGGTCAGCGTCACGCCCTGGCCACTCTTTACCCCTGGGAAAGACCTGGTACCCATTGTACAGGCTGAGTGGGCCCCAGGGCTGGTCTGGGCAGATGCAGAAAATCTCACCCCCACTGAGATTCAATCCCCAGACCATCCAGCCCGTAGCCAGTCACTATACTGACTGAGCCACCTGACCCAATTTGTGAGGAATCAGCACTTACTGTGGTGTTCTGAAGGGGTGTATGGTAATATATGTTTAAAAAATTTTCATATTACATAAGAATATTTATTTAACAACAGTTGCATGGCATTGCATTTTTTTATCTTTAAGTTTTTAGTTTTGGTTTCATGGCAACAAGTAATAAACCACTTTAGCAATGCCAGTGAAATTGCATGCACAGAGAGGAGCATAAACATACCTACACAATTATATAAAATACTGTTGGCAACTACAGACATGAAGATGACAGGAAGCTGAGGTTATATCAGACAGATTTAATGCTCACAGATTCTGTAGGCAAGTGGCAAGTTCTCCACAAAAAATACAAAAAACAGTATAAAAACATATATGAATGATAAAAATTGCCAGTGTTTACAATCTAATCTGTGATACCACATGTAATAAAAATAATTAGATGCCAGCCAAAGAACAACTTAAAAACACATTGTGCTCTGAACAGAAGTACCAAACTGACTGGTATTTCACAAAATACCAGGTCTTTAATTCATTATTTTTATGACCTTTGCTGTGTCTATTTCTGACCTTTGACACACACTGAACTTAGTCAATAATGCTATAGCACAAACTTTTTGGCTGTACTTCCATACATGTGGAATTGTCGGATTATAATGTTGGGGTATTTCAAGCTCATTCTTGAAGCTACAGTAGTGGAATGGGCAGGATATGATCACATTTTACATTTGTAAGCAGATATTTCCTTTTGAACATCTTACTTTCATGTTTTTCATAATATGTTTTCAATAGAAACCTTAATACAAATGGAAGATACATACTTTGTCACTTGCTAAGTTGGTAACTGTAATAAAAGGGAGCACTGTATGTGGCAACACGAGGTGTGAAAAATGTTTGGATATTGTCAACATTCTGATAACACTGTGCTGTTTATATCACATGCCTTTGAGGAGATAAAGAAAATAAATATTCAGCATCCAACACCAGAAAGCATAAAAAATGTATATCTAAACAAATTATGGTCAGGTGTTGTTACAGCTTAACAACACTTCATCTGGGTTAAAAGAAATGTTCAGCCGAGTTCTATTTGCCCAGGACACCATGTGCCCTGAGGCTGACCCTAGTTCTGAATGTTATGAGTGACAATTTCTTTGACATATTATAATTATTTTTAAATGCACATATAGCAGTAGACACCACTACTACAGAATCTTCATTCTTAATAAGTCAGCCTTGCACAGGGGTCATGCTAATCACCTGAAATGCATAAAAATCCCATTAAGTCTGCTTTGGGCAATTTATTCCATACTTTACACTGCCTGAAGTGACGAAAGTGTACGACATCACCAGCGCCAGACAAGTGGGGGTGTGACAGTGGATGTTTGGAGAGCTCTCAGCATGTGGGCATGGTCAGAAAACGGGTAAAGCCTTGGTTGTTAACAACTGTGAAATGATGCTTGCATGAAAGTGATGCATTACAATGTGAAATAACGCCGGCATGACACAGAGATAATAGTTTTTAAGAACGGGATGTAGGAAGTCATTGAGTGGTTGTTAAAGAGTGGAGATGGAGAAACACATAGCTGCCATAATACTTGAAGACGATGAAGATCATTTACTGTATCAGTAAGAGTTCAACAGACATTTCTAGTAAAAGGACAGGTAAAGGATGCTACTCCGTTTGATCGGACAATAAATGGACAGGGAGATAACATTCCAGGAATTTTTCGGAGTTTCGAGAGACATTTTCCAATCCATTAATCTTTCATTGAATTCTTTTTTTGAGCTCGCGGAAAATGCACAAAAAGGAGCTAATAAAAAAAAAAAACAAGGAGCTAATAAAAAAAAACAAGGAGCTAATAAAAAAAACACAATAACATACACCAACTCTCCAGCTAGCTGTTGCAAGACTACTGCACACCTACTGCGTGTTGCACAGAATTCAAGATTCCGATTGTGCCACCACATGACGCAGCAGGACCTGTGTGACAGTGATGCATGTGACATTTAGAAACCAGTGCCCTTAAAAACCATAGCTGGGACTTCTATGTCCCGTATCATGATCACGCAGGCGTCATGACCTGGCTGTTAAAAATCAAGGATGAACACCTTAGGGGCGAAGTGTTCCATGCGCCCACCAGCTATTATGGTCACCACCGCGCAGCTTCAGAATGTGGGCAGGAACATGCTAACAAAGCTTCGGTTGCAACAGCCCCACCTATTTTATATACATTGTACTCTCCTTGATATGTGCGCATATTTTTCAGTTTGCGGATTATCTGTGCATGATCTAAAGTTGCTAATGAATAACATCGCACAAGGCAAGTAACGTTATTTAGCGCCAGGTGCTCACACAAAATAACAGATCACTAATTAACGAGATCCTCAATACAGCAATCGAGTCTTTGCGTGTACTTGAGTATGTTCAGCTACTCATGTATTATGAAAGTAATAAATAAATTAGTCTTATTTTTTTATTCATTGCTGAACAATGTTTTGGATTATATGTGTTCCTCAATGATCCCTGCACCAACCCTCCCTCCATCCCCAACCCCCCACCCCCCACCCATTATCATGGACAAAGGAGAGAACATTTGTGTAATAAAAAACTGGTATCTGTTCACCTGAGGGTTTCTACAAAATCTGCACTCAACACGCAATATTTCCTTATAAGCACATTATAGAATAGTCTATTTAGTAATATGGGAAAAATCAAAATCCACTTAAATTGTAATTACCTTAAAATCATCTCCCACGTAAGGTTTTATTAATACTATTTAATTTACCTAAAATCCTGCTTAAAACTCAATTGAATATGACACTGCACTCTGCCACCAGCAGGTAAAATCCATGGACTCAACTCCACATTCCGATGACAAAGTGCATCCATCTGCAAGACACAAGTAGAAGTAACGTTGCATTCCACGGAACAGCATTAAGCACTGCAATCACTTGGCTAGACTGAATGTGTAAGGTAGGACAGAGTGGTAAGGAGTGTTGCAATGTGTCTGTAGTTAATTGCAAAATAGTTCTGAAACCAACTAAGCATTTCAAATAACTTGTCTTTGGTCTCTATATGATGAGTGGCTATCAAAGATATGAAGCTAAGGAATGTGGTGAACTAGTCACCTGCCCACATGGCTTTATGATGAGCTTGCTACATTCGTTTATTTCCCAGACAAACATAACACTTGAACACTGTATGTTCATTTATTTACTTTTCTAAACATGTTTTGGCCGAAACATGTGTAAAAGTAAATAAATGAATGCACAATGTTAACGTGTTGCGTTTGTCTGGATAACAAATCATCATTAAGTAGCGCAACAGGTTGATGTTACTTGGATGAGTTTGCTGTATCTCAAACACTGGAAGACTTTCAGAAAGGATGAACTGTGCATAAAACCTATTTATGAGTAGGTAGGCCGTGAGTGATTTGTGAAAATGTTTTCACTCTAATAAATATTTAGGAAGAAAGATCTGATATGTGCACAAGAAACTGTTCACTTTCATGTAAGTGTCCCTTACTGTGGGCCGAGTCTAACCAACACTGGAGTTACGTTTACGTAGTGTAGTGAAACTACCCAGTAACACATTTCATTAAATAAAATGTGGCTGCATAAATCTTGTACAGTGGCACCTTATACTTCCAGCACAATCACTGCAGCCCCCCCCCCCCTCCCAGCAATACAAAAGTGTGTATCAGGACACATCCACCCAGCAAAATGTGCCAGTGAGACTCACATGTCATTCCAGCACTGTGGGCTCAAAGTATGGAACTTCCTTCATGGCACCTAGAATTTGGAGGTTGTTCCTCGATTTTTTAAAAATCTATGGACCACTGCATTAAGTGGTTTTCACATTGTTAGACATGAAAAACATGAAGGTGCAAAGATGTGACAGTGGAAACAGTGCATTTTTGCTGCTTTTCGTTTTGAACACTTACAAAGGAGAAAGTAATCACCAGTTGGAAGTGATTTCGGGGGTAGCACACTTGTACACTTCACTGTTACGAGATATTAAGAAGTGACTAGATAACCAGAGAAATACGCTTATGTCTCCAGAATGAAACACATCCTGTCCATTTGCATAACCTTGTTGCTATGGAAATGAGTTCTCTTCTGTAATGTTGTTGCACTACAAAATATTCTCAACTGCTTCTCCCTCCTTGGTTATACAAACAGCCTAATACCATTTGGCTCAAAGGGATAAAGTTTATGGTGACTGTACAATGCTATCAACTGTACAATGCTGTCAACTGTACAATACACGCTGAGGTCTCCAGGTAAGTGCCTGATATTTTTGTGCCCTTAGAACCAAATCTGGATTTTTACAACTTTGAATGAAAGTCACTGGTATCAAATTTCATGAAAATCTGTCCAGTGGATTCTCAGCTGATACAGACAGACAGACAGACACATGACAAAGCTAATGGGTACTTTTTATGATTGTGCTATTGCACCTACAAAGTTCACAACAATTTCTCATATGCCTAGCATACAAAGAAATTAAGACTAGTTGCTAAGAATTATTTGTAATTACCACATACACAACTATAACCCATTTCACAGATGGCACATATTAAAAATTCTTTAATCATTTCATATCCAAATGGTTCACAGTTACTCACACAAAAGTGTAATGTGTACAGTCTTCCACAAGAAGCATTAAAACTGGAGTAAGCTATTAATGAAACTAAAGTTAAAGTCAAAGTAAAAAAACTGGACCTTTCACATAATGTTTCCTTAATTCAGAATAAACACACATGAAACCTGTTACACTATTACACCTATAGCAATGATCCATCTCATGTCTAACAGACAGTTAAAAAGGGGCACACAAAAACCAAACACTGACAATGCAATCAGACACTTCCAAAAAGCCTGCGAATTCCGGAGACTGGCAAACTTCATAGTAAAGTCAGTAAATAACATTTCCAGTCATCTCCAAACAGTCTTTCTCAGTTACTCCTCTGACATATATATATATATATCACACACACACACACACACACACACATATAGGTAAAGTTCATCCCAGAACAGGCCATGAAGGCACAGGGGGGGGGGGG
>Ga0131853_10012480_pt1 | contig 15569 bp, 22 predicted proteins | sample TergutLab28metaG_FD_92764 | JGI IMG/M metagenome (GOLD analysis project Ga0131853, IMG submission 92764) | Labiotermes labralis P1 segment gut microbial communities from Petit-Saut dam, French Guiana - Lab288 P1 (version 2) (version 2) | ecosystem: Host-associated > Arthropoda: Insects >...
CTCAGACACACGATCCGCTTCTAACAATGGTCACGGCCAGACTAACCGATGCGCGTGAATGAAACTTTGTGTGACGGTAGAGGGAAGTCCACGGGTCAATGCCCTACCCTCCTCTTCGTCATCTACGTGACCTGAAATGAGTGATAAGAGCAATCCGATTTCTTTATTGCCACACCGTGTATGTTTGTGTGGCGCGTGTGGTGTGTTTGTGTGGGGTGTGTTTTATGTTTGGTGTGTGTGTGTGTGTGTGAGTGTGCGGTATTTATATGTGTGTTGTTTGTGTTTGTGGTGTGTAGCTGGTGTGTGTGTGTGTTGTGTGTGTGTGTTGAGTGTGGGTGTTGGTGGTATGTGTATTTGTATGCGTGGTATTATGTATTTTGTATGGGTGGTGGTGTGTATCTATTGTGTGTGTGTGATGTGTGTTGTTTGTGTTTGTTTGTGTTGTTTGTTTTGTGCGGGCGTGTGAGTTGTGTTTTTGTGTGTATTTGTCTGGTGTTTGTGTTTATGGTGTTGATGGTGTTATGTATTTTTTGGGATTTTCTTGTGTGTGTGTAGTGTGTGCTTTTGAGATTGTTGCGTGTGTGGAAATGCGATTGTGTGTGGTACGTGTGTTTGTGGTGTGTGTGATGTGTGCAAGTGGTGAGTGTGTTTGTGGCAGTATATATTTTGTGTTTATTTGTTGTGGTGGGTGCAGTGTAAGTGTTTTGTGTTTCTAAGTTTGTGTGCTTTGTGTGCGTGTTGCTTATGTCTGTATAATTGTGTGCGTTTTGTGTGTGTGTGTGTGTGTGGTGTGTATTTGTGTAGTTTTGTGTTCTTTTGTGTGACGTTTGAGTTTGTTGTGTGGATTTGTTGTGTGCCTTTATGTGTTGTATGTGTGTGGTGGTTGTGATATATGTGTGGTTTTTGTGTTTTGTTTGTGTGCGTATCATGTTGTTTGTTTGTTGTGCTGCTTGTATGGGTGTGTGTATTTTGTGTGTTCGTAGTATGTGCGTTTTGCATGGTGTGTTTAATATTCGTGTGTGTGTGTTTTCGTATGTGGTGTGTGTATGTTATTTGTGTGTGGTTTGTTTGTGTGTGTTGTGTTTGTGTGGTTTGTGTACGTGCGTGTTGTGTTGTATGGGTGAGTTGCCTGTTTTGTGTATGGTGTTTGTTGTTTATATTGTTGTCTTCGAAGTGTTTATGTGTGGTGTGTGTGTCTGTGGTTTGTGCGTTTGTGATGAGTGTGTTTTGTGTGTGTGTGTGGTTTGTTTGATATGTAATGTTTTTGTGTGTGATGAGTGTTTGTGGTGTTTGTGTGTCGTCTGTTGCGTATTTTTGTTTAATATATGTTTATGGTATGTTTGTATTGTGTGTGTACGGGCTGTGTTGAGGTGTTTGTGTTTTGTTGTGTGTGTTGTGCGTGAAGTGCGTGTGTGTGTGGTATATGTGTTTTAATTGTGTGTGTGGTGTGTGTGCTCTGTGTGTGTTGTATGTGTGTGTGGTGTGTGTGTGTGTGTGTGGTGTGTGCGTGTGTGTGGTGTGTTTGCGGTTTTTGTAAATTTGTTTGGTGTTTATGTGGGTGTGTGAATGTTTATGGTTTGTGTGTGTGTGTGTGTTTGTTTTGTGGGCGCTATGTGGTGTGTGTGTGTTGGGGTTTGTGTTGTGTGTAGTGTTTTTATGGTGTATGTGTAGTGTGTTTGAGGTGTGTTTGATTTGTGTGTGTGTTGTGTGAGGGTGGGTATGTGTGTTTTGTTTGTGTGTCGTGTCTGCGTGAGAGTGTGTGTAGTGTGGGCTTTTTAGTGTGTGTGTTTTGTTTCTAGTGTTTATATTATTTGTGTGTTGTGTGTTTTATTTGTTATCTTGTGTGTATGTGTGGTGTTTTATGTTTTGTGATTGTGTGGTGCGTTTTTGCGTTTGTTTGTGGTGTGTGTGTGTAATGTGTGTGTATTGTGAGTTTGGTGTGCGTATGTGGCGTGTTTTTGTGCGTGGTGGTTGTTTGATGTGAGCGTTGTGTATGTGTTATTATTGTGGTGTTTTTGTATGGTGTTTTTTTTATTTGTGTGTGTGTGTGTGTTTTGTTTGTACGGATTGGGTTTGGTGTGCTTTTGTGTTTGTTTTTTGTGTCTTTTTGTTGTGCGTTTTGGTATGTAGTATGTTTGTGTGATGTATGTGTATGGTGTTCTTGTTTTGTTTGTGGAGTGAGCGTGTCTTGTGAATGTGTTGTGCGTTTAGTGTGTGTGGTGTGTATGTGTTTTGTTTTTGTGTGTTTTGTTTTGTGTTGTGTTAGAGTCATGTGCGTGTTTGTGTTTAGTGTGTGGCGTCTATGTGGGTTTTGAGTGTGTGTTTGTGGGGAGTGTGTTTTTAAGTGTGTTTGTTTGGGTCTGTGTGTTTGGTTGAAGTAGATGTGTGTGTGTGTGGTTTGTGTTTGTGTGTGTGGTGTATATTTTTGGAATATGTGTGCGTGGTGCGTGTGTTTTGTGTGTGTATGGTTGTTTTTGTTTGCGTTCCTTGTGTGTATGTTGTTTGTGTTGTGGTTTATGTTGTGTGTGCGTGTGTGTGTCTGGTCTGTGTGAGTTGTTGTGTTATTGGTGAATGTTTGTGTGTGTGGTGAATGTGTTCATTCTGTGTGTGCGCGGTGCGTGTGTTTGTGTGTATTGGTGTGTTTGTGTGATTGTGTGTGGTGTATGTTGTGTGTATGTTGTTTGTGTGAGTGTTTTGAGTTTGGTGTGTGTGTGTTTTTTTATGAATTGTTTTTGTGTGGTGTGTTTGTGTGTGTGTGGTGTGTTTTTGGCGCGTTTGCGCTGTGTGTTGTTTGTAATGTGTGTTGTTTGTGTGTTTGTTTTGTGTGTGTTTTGTGGGTGCTGAGTTTGTGTTTGTTTGTGTGTGTGTGTGTTGTTTTGTGTGTTCCTGTGTTGTGTGTGTTGTATGTGATATCATTTTGTGTGTGTTTTGTGTTCCTTTTAAGTGTGTCTTTTTTGTAGTGGGTGTTTCGTTTGTGAGTGTGTGGTTTGAGTACGTGTGGTGTGTTTTGGCTTTGTTGTGTGTGTTTATTTGTGGTTGTGGTGTTTTTTGTGTGGTGTATTATTTTGCGTAATGTGTGTATTGTATCTGCGTGTTTTCTTTGTTAGTGTGTTTTGTTTTTGTGTGGTTTTTGCTTGTGTGGTGTGTGTGTGTGTGTGTTTTGTGTGTGGGCGTGTGGTGTATGTGTGAATTTTGTGTTGTGTATGTTTGTAGTGTGTGTGTGTGTGTGCGTTGCGTGAGTGTTTGTGTGGGTTGTGTTTGGTGTTTGTTTGTGTGTACTGTTTTTGTGTGTGTTGTTTTGTGTCTTTGTTTATGGGGGTGTGTCTGGCGTGTGTGATATGTGTGTTGTTATATATTGTTCGTTTCTGGACTGTGTGTGTGTTTCGTTTGCGTGTTTGGTGTTTGTGTATGTTTTGTGCTTACTGTTTATGTGGGTGTGTTTTGTGTGTGGGTGTTATTTGTGCGTGGTGTATGTGTTTATATGTTGTGGTGTGTACGTGGTGTCCATGGTTTGTTTTTATTGTGTGTTTGTGTGTGTTGTTTGTGTTTATGAGTGTGAGAATTTGTGTTTTGTGTTTTTGTTTTTTCGTGATGTCTGTGTGTTGTGTGTGTGTGTGTGTGTGTGTTATGTGTGTGTTGCTTTGTGTTTGTTGTATTGTGTGTGTTTCTTTGATATGTTTTTGCTTTTTGTGTTGCGTGTATGATATTTTTTTGTGTTATATGTTTGTTTTGTGTTTGTGTGCGTGTGGTGTGTGTAGTCTGTGTGTGTGTTTGTGCGTGGGTGTTGTGTGTTTGGGGTGTGTGTCTTTGTGTGTGGTGTGTGAATGTGTTGTGTGTGTGGTTTAGTGTTTGTTTTCTGAGCGAAGTGTATGGTATGTGTTTGTTTCATTGTGTGGTGTGTGTGTGTGTATGTGGTTTGAGTGGTGTTTGTGTGTGTGATGTGTGTGTGAGTGTGCAGTACGTGTGTGTGTGGTGTGTTTGGTGTGTCTATTTGTGTGTCTGTGGTTTGAGTGGTGTTTGTGTGTGTGATGTCTGTGTGAGTGTGCAGTACGTGTGTGTGTGGTGTGTTTGTTGAGTCTATTTGTGTGTGTGTGGTTTTGTTTGAGTACTATTTGTGTTTGTTTCTACTGTGTTGTAGGATTTTTGTGTTTGTATATGCATGTGTGTTGTATATTTCGATTTTTGCTTTGTGAGGTGTGTGTGTGTGTTTGTTGTGTGTTTTTGTGTCTATGTGTTGTTTGTGTGTTGTGTAGGTTTGTTATATTCTTTGTGTGGGTGTGTGTGTTTTGCGTGCATATTTTGTGTACTTTCTTTATGCTTGTTGTGTGTGTGTGTGCGTGCGTGTGTGTTGTGTTTTTTTATGCTATGTTTGTGTGGAATTTGTTCGTGTGTGTTTTGCGTGGAGAGTATTGTGTGAATTTTTCTTCGTTGATTGGTGTGTTTGTGTGGCGTAATTGTTTGTGTGGTGTTTGTTAGGCGTGAGTTATGTTTGTGGGTGATATGTGTGTGTTGTGTGTGTGTGCGTGTGTGTGGTTTTTGTGTGTTTGGGTTATGTGTGTGTTTTGTTTGTGTGTGCGATGTGATAATGTGTGGTGTGTACTTGTGTATGGTGTGTGTTTATGTTTGGAGCTTTTTGGTTTGAGCTTGTGTTATATGTGGTGTGTTTAGGTGTTTGGTTTACGTTTAAGGTTTGTGTTGTGTGTGTTTGTGTGATGTGTTTTGTGTTTTTGGTGTGTATTTTTGTTTTGGATAGTGTTTGTGTTGTGTATTTTCGGTGTGTCTGCGTGTTTTTCTTTTGTGTGTTGTATGTGTTTATTATGTGTGGGTGTGTGGTGTGTATGTGTATGTGTGTGATGTGTGCGTGTATGTGTGTTGTGTGTTGTGTGTATGTTGTGTGTTTGTTGTGTGTGCAAGGCGTGTGTGTGTGTTTATGGTGTGCGTCTTATGTTTGTGTTTGTGTGCGTGCGTGTTTGTGTGTTGTGTTTTTGTTTATGTCGTGTGCGTGGTGTGTTCATAATGAGTGTTTTTGTGTGCTTTTTGTGTGTGTGGTTTATGAGTGTGTTTTTTTTATTTTTTATGTGTTTGTGGTGGATGAGTGTTTCTTTTGTTCTGTGTTTGTGTGTGTTGTGGATTTGTGGTGTATGTTCCTTGTCGTGTTTTGTTTTTGTGTGTTTTGTTTTTGTGTCTGCTGTGTGTGTGTGTGAGTGTTTGTGTTGATTGTGTGTGTTGTGGTTTGAGTTGCTTGTTTGCACGGTGTGGTAATGTGTGCGTGTGGTATGTGTGTTTTTTGTGAGTTATTTGAGTATTTCTTGTTTGCGTGCGTGTTGTTTTTGCGGGTTTGTGGTGTGTGTATGTGTGGTTTGTGTGTGTTGTGTGTGTTTGTGTGTGCGTGTGTGTGGTTGTGATTTATGTATAGGTGTGGGATGTGTTTGTGTTGTGTGTTTGTGTTTTATGTGTGTTTTTTGAGGTGTGTTTTTTGTGTGTGTGTGTGGTGAATGTTTTTTGTGTGGTGTGTGTGCTTTTTTGTGTTTTGTGTTTTGGTTTTTTTGATGTGCGATGTGTGTGTGTGTTTAATGTGTGTATATATGAGTGTGTGAGTGTTTGATGTATGTGTGTGATGTGGGTGTGTTTGTGATGTTTGTTTGTGTGTGTTTGTTGTGTGTGAGGTTTTGTGTGTGTGTGTTGTAGGTGTGTGTGTGTTTGTTTGGTGCGGTAGTTTCTGGTTGTATGTGTTATGTGTGTGTTTTTGTGTGTGTGTAATGTGTGTGTTTGTGTGGTTGTATGTGTTTGTTTTGTCTGTGTTTGTTGTGTGTAGTGCGTTGTTTTGTGTCTGTTCATGTGTGTGTGTGTGTGTAGGGTTGGTTTATATATGGTGTTTTTGTGTTGTGTGTGGTTTGTGTGTTTTTGGTGTGTGTGTGTGTGTGTGTGTTTGTGTGTGGTTCTGGTTTGTATTTGTAGGTGGTGTCTGCAACTGGGTCCTTTATTTTGTGTGTGTGTTTATGTTTGTTTGTATTGTGGGTGTTTTGTGTTTGTGTGTTTTGTGTGAGTGTATGTGTTGTGATGTGTGTGGTTAATCTTTGTCTGGTGTGTGTGGTTAATCTTTGTGTGGTGTGTGTGTTTGTGTGTATGTATGTGTGTTGTGTTGGTGTGTATGGTTTGGTTTGTGTATGTGTGTTTTTTATGTTTTTTGTGTTTTGTGTTGTGTTTTTGTGTGTTTTCGTGTGGTTTGTCTTGTGTGTTCTTTGTGTGTTTTTATTAAATTAAGCGATAATGCCTTGTTACCTTTCGAATTGATTTTGGAACACTTGTTGACAAATTGTTCGTTTAGAAACTGTGTCTTTTTCTTAGTACTTTCACTGTCAATGACACTTGTTTCGCGGCTACTTTACCTCTCTTGCAATTTTTTCTTTCGGCCCTACAATAACTCGAATTGCAGGTGCATCACTACGCCAATTAAATATGAACAATTTAACTCGTCCTCCTAGATGAACAGTCCACAGCCGCGTGCACTGTGTAACAAAGAAACCCAACGCTTCCATAGCGGAAGGAAGAACTTACGAAAATCTAGAAACTGATAGGCTATATGCACAAGTTAAATTGCCAGCAGGAGTTTCTGCAAAGTGGTGCAGAACAGCCGCATGTAACGAGACGAGATTTTGTTGTGATTGTTGCAGTACATGACAGAAACCTGGTTGACATTTAATTAAAATCCTTAATTATTCCTTAAATTAAAACTGTAGGAACTTAAAATATTTCGTTTTTTTTATAGGCATAACTTAAGGAGGGATAGCGGGACGTGCCTGTATTGTTCTTCCTAACATTTCTTATTGCTACTGAGTTGATGAGCAGGAAATAAATCAGATTTGGTTACAGAGTGGGAGAAAGGGGCGTGTGTGTGTTTATTAAGGACCAGTTCCTACCAATCTTCCCCTTCTTTGTAACTTGACTCCTTGACTTGACGTCTAATAATCATGTTTAATTTTGCCTCCATTCAGTCCCTGTTTTTATTAGACAAGTTACGCCTAGGTTTTTTAGATTTTTTAATAGTTTGATTAATAAATTATTAGACGGCAACTACCCAACTACGCCAACTTTTATCTCGCTGCCGGCGCTCCTGGCAACCTTTGATAACGAAGTAGACTCGAGTTATGCTTTGCTTAACAATAGGGATACGTTCTGAAAAATGTGTCGTTAGGCGATTTCGTCGTTTTACGAACGTCATACAGTGTACTTACACACACCTAGATAGTACAGTATAGCCTACAACACACCTAGGCTATTTGGTGTAGCCTATTACTCCTAGGCTACAAATCTGTACATCATGTTACTGTACTGCATACTGCAAGCAATTGTAAAACAGTGGTATTATAATATTGTATTATAATATAATAATATTTTATTGTATTACAATATAAAATATAATATAATGCGACCACCGTCCTATATGCAGTCTGTCGTTGACCCAAACTTCGTTATGCGGCGCATACCTATATAAAAGTTAGTACATAATTAGATTTGAAGGCCAGACTTTCCTCCAGTAGCACGGTACACTGACCACACAATGAAATGATAAAACAGGCACCCTGTACGAAGAATGAACTGCATCAAATAGTAACCGCCTTAAAACTGTTTTTACTACGCGGGGTCACATTCAACCTATGTAGTCGATTTCATTTTTTAGTTCGTATAGTTGGTTACATAGGCTGAATGTGACCAACCAACACGTGGAGACTGCAAACATAGTACCAAGTCAGTACAACAGAAAGTGGAGTCAGTTTATGCTGTTATACCGGCGAGGGCAGAGGTGAAGAGGTGCATGAAAATTGAATGTGTATTGCATGGTATAAAACGGCGGGGTACTGACTTCCTTTGCCAAACATGTGTTTAACCTCCCGTAGCGTAGAGAGCACTGATTATAGGTGTGTAATCATCGAAGCGTGCGTGACTACATCTGAGTTCTAAAATGTAGAAATCTGTTGCCTCTAAACTTGTAGATGGTTTAGCCGAGGTCATGTACTTGCAATATTTTGTAGTGTTAATGGAAGTCGAGCAGCAGAACTGCCCCAAGTTGCATGACCAGCTATGGTGAACGGCCGTAATGTTCTTGTAGCTCTTGTGGGTTATGACGCCGCGTTTAAGTGCGGGAATTATACTACGTTCCGGGATATCTTTTCCTTCCCAGCCTCAGACTTTTTAAATCAAGAATGATTCTTGTTTTATCAAGCCTGATGATGGGATCGAAAATTATCCCGCAACGTCTTATAATTCCTGCGATATTACGCCACGTCGTAATCCAAAATCACTAGAACCTCAGCTTCGTCGTGACGAAAGCTGTAAGGTTGTTTGCTGCTTTCACTACCCACTTCAATGTGCTCAGTACAAACATGCAGTGTCCTAGAATTGCTGTAATCAGCGTGTTACGTATTTTAGATATCTGAAAGAAAACTTAAGAATTTTTAAACATAATCTGAATTCACACACACTGGTTTCTTTTTTAAACAACTCTTAGCGTGAATTGAACGTGACAACAATGTTCATAAAGAAAGTGCAGAGACACAAAAATTTTGAGACATAATTTGTCTTTCAGTGAAGAATTTCATGGCAGAATTAATCGTTTACAAAATCTGGAACACGCTTTCCTGTTTACAACAAATCCCGACAAAACTTAACACAAGGTGCTGGAAAACCAGCAGTTTTATTGTTTGCGTTCGGATGAATGATTTGAAGAAGCGTGTGGCTGAATTTCAAGAACATTATATTACCATGGCTATATATATTGAGTTGAGGAAATAACTGCAGACGTTGGAGCGTATTTCAAAGACGGAACATAATACAAGAACTGAAAACCTAATTTTATATGCATGGAAGTCAGTAGTGGTGTTGTCAGTCATTGGATTGACATGTTTTTGTAAACATTTATTCTCCACAATGAAGTGTATCAAATCAAACTTCAGGAAATTCCTTTCATGTGAAAACAGTGCTGATTACATCAGTTTTAAAACGGCCGTGTACAAACCGAAATTTGGAGATGTGTGCACAAGAGGCAACAGGAAAATCGTACTTGTATCGTCAGCACACAGGTTGACTGCTGGAAGCATCTGTGTTGTGTGGCGTCAGTTGCGTTTGGCACCTTGGTAAAAATGTGACATCGGGCAGAGAAAGCATCTCCACCCTTCACTTATATGGAGAAGAGTGGCGTCCTCTCGCCAGAGCAGCTGTACTCCCAGGGAGAAAGCGCCCGATATCCATTATATACAGATACTGAGTTTATGGTAAGGAAAGCCGACTGCTCTTTGCTTGTGACCATTACCCGTTGAAAAGTTCACCCTAGAACAGGCCGCGATGGCCCAAGTGGGGAGTAGAGGTAGAGCTCTACTCTTTCTTTAATCTCAGCGTTAGTTGCGGTAGGTGATCAGCGCCACGCCCCGACCTCTTTACACCCGAGAAAGAGATCCGGTACCCGTCGTATAGCAGGCTGTGTGGGCCACAGAGCCAGTCTAGACGGGTGCGGAAAACCTCGCCCTCCACCGGGATTCGATCAATGGACCGTTCAGCCTGTTGCGATTCGTTATGCCGACTGGGGTATCCCGGCCAAATTAACCGATGTATTCCAGTTAAAATTACATTGAGCTGAACTACAGTCGTGTTTTTTGCGTGCGACCTAGTTTTATTTTCTTTGCCGCTCATTGTGGATAGATCGGTGTATAAATTTGCCTTTTGGCTTCTTATAAACGAAACACCTAACAAATGGTGACTACTGTTCGTTAAAGAATTGTCATGCAGTGATAGAGACTCATGTTTTTAACATCATCTAAATGTTCTCCCACAACCTTTGTTCTTAGTGTTAATGGACTGTACCCTCGCTGTGCAGGTCAGCTGTATTATCTTGAGTAAAAGTCTGCAGGAAGATGCTTGGCCCCAGACCAAGTCTGGCAGCACTATGGTGAGCGGCAATCGAATTCATTTAGCCTAGTCACTGTGCTCACTGTGCTGTCGTGTTTCGTAGATTATGTGTTGGCGCTGTCCTTGCCCAAGTTGTCGAGAAGTCCTCGAGTCCATTTCTAGTGTTCCCCGATTTTCTCCATTAGTGGAATTAGTGCCTCGAGACACAACGTGTATAGACGGGGCGGCATAGTTAGCTGCAGGAAGAGAAACACACATTTGCAGTCGCTGGTGGCAGTGGGCGTGTGTTACAGACATGTCTTTGTCTGAGTGCGTTGTGAAGTTGTGAATGAATTTCTTATAGTGGATTGCTGGTGATATAGAAGACTGTTCCATGGATTCCGTCAAGCTACTATACAAAAAAAATGTTCCTCTCACTCTTCTTTTCACGACGCTTCCAGTTGCACAGGCTGTGTACCTTCAATTGTCAGGATAATTAGTGAGTATTCAGTTTTTAAAACTGTGGATCGAAGTGGTCGTGGTCCACTTTTTAAGTGCTATCATGGTATTTGCTCGGAGGGACTGAGCAATCCCACGCAGAGTATTTGGTGTTCAGGCGACAGTGCATCGTGATAAATTCTTACAATGTAACCAACCAGATGCACCAATTTTCCCAAATTTATTTTTGGAACAAAACTCTACACGTTTCGGACAGTTCCTCAGTCCATTATCAGGAGTTTTTCACTGTACACAGAGCCATAAATACAGGTTTGCTGTCAGCAAAACTGTATGACATATACAACTGCTGTGTGTACAGTGAAAAACTCCTGATGATGGACAGAGGAACTGCCCGAAACATGTAGAGTTTTATTCCAAAAATAAATTTGGGAAAATTAGTGCATGTGGTTGGTTTTATTGTAAGAAACCACGCAGAGTGTTCAGATAATTAGAACAGCTGTTCTCCTATGTACAAGTCTGAAGCTTATCGCTTGAACTTTTAAGCATGATGCAGTGTCATGCGAAAAATTTAATTGTCCGAAAGACAGTTTTAACACCATGTCAGCTACTTCGGGTTAACATCCCGAAATTCTTCCATTTCACCCATAAACTCTATTTATATGTATCCATTGGCTCGCAAGCAGACAACGTTTTTCTCTTGTAACATTAATTAACTTGTCTTTGTATTTTCTGGGAAGAAGTTTTTTTTTTAAAAACATGTCCTGTAGCAAGTCTATAATGGTAATTTAATGTCCGCTGCCCTGCTTCATTTTCTAGGAAATGTTGGTTTCGTAATAATTCCACTTCTCACTGCTTGCCTCGCTTGCAAAGCCAGCAGACATTAATATCAAAATTTCGTTATAATGTAGACGTCTTATTGTTGATATAAAGCATTGAGTCCAAGTTCTGCTTAACTTGTTTCCTCTTCGACATTCTCAGAACTCTCCATTTCCCGTCACCCTAACAGATGTATAAAGATGATGTACACCCTAGAACAGGCCACGAAGACCCGAAGGGGGAGTAGTGGTATAGCTTTACTCTGTCTTTAACCTCGGCAGTAGATGTGGTGGGTGATCAACGCCACGCCCCGGCCGCTTTACCCCCGGGAAAGACCCGGTATCCATTGTATAGGAGCCTGGGTGGGTCACAGAGCCGGTCTGGACGGGTGCGGAAGAGCTTGCTCCCACCAGGATTCGATCCCCGGACCGTCCAGCCCGTAGCGAGTCGTTATACCGACTGAGCTACCCCGGCGCACCTCGTCACCCTAACACTTTAACCAAATGAACAAGCGAAAACTGAGAGCCGTTAAATGTGTTTTTGTTTTTTTTTATAACGTGCCCCCTTATCCTCAGGCTCCTCCACCACTTTGTTCTGTCTATCTCTATTATTTATCGCTCTCCTCTATGTCCTGCCACGTAAAATTCCGGCCACATGAAACAACAGATATCCGTGGTTGTACGCGGTGTATATAAAATTGTCGTAAAATGAAATACCTTCGTGTTGTGGATCAGTGACGTCAGTCGAATGCAAGAATTTTTTCAACTCGTGTCGAAAGGCGGGAGATTTTGTCTATTTGTGACGACCACAGAAGGTACGTACTGTACATGTGCATATTGTGCTACCGGCACAGTAGATTTTAAAACCGAATACTGTTGTAACAAAGTGGGGTTCCCCGAGATTCTTCTTCTTGAGACATTTGCTTGACACACCGTTTTTTGCGGGGGGGGGGTTAACTGGGTGAGTGAGCAAAGTGACTGGCCACCGTGGTTCCGCTTGGGACATGTTCTCATAGCGCTGTATGGCGCTTCAGTAAAGACGTTATGTAGACCTGTCCTGTTCGTTGTCTGCAGGGTGTGCTTCACATAATGGCTAATTCTACCAAGTACATTCGATAGTCTCGGAACGAATGTTTTCAGGATGGGCAGTGGCAACGTGTCATTTGGCTTGAAATCTTGCGCGTGCGCATTCGTCATATTCATGGTAGGGCGTGTCTTTTAGTGTGTGAACAGTTTGCTTGTACGTACGAATGCATGAATTGATTATTGACTGTAGGCTGGACGTTTCCTGTGCGAGGAAGGGAACCGTGTCCATAGACTCGTATTACGACATCTGTGACGGTAGTCAGAATAGGCGTAGCCCTGTTTCCATTAATTTTGGAGTTAATACATAATATTGTGACTATCTTATATGGCTTTTTCGTTTATCATATACTTTCATGTTCTTTTGATTCCTTATGTATGTTTTGAATGTTTTTTATTTTGTTAATTATATATATAAAACATCGAAAGATGCGCCGGTCCAGTAGCCGCGCGGTCTAAGGCGTGGGTCTGCAGCCGCTCAACTGCTGAGATTGCCGGTTCGAATCCCACCGGAGGCATGAATGTTTGTTTGTTGTAAGTGTTGTGTGTTGTCAGGTAGAGGTCTATGCGACGGACTGATCACTCGTCCAGACGAGTCGTACTGAAACTGTTGCGCCAAAAAAAGGGACAGGAAAAGGGACGTTACTCTTGCGTAAAATACCTTTCAGAAGGAGCCCCAAATTACACCTTTAAATTTTGTTTGCAACAAATTTGATTATAGCCGCCTTACTTGTCTTTAACATTTCAATTTTAAACCCCCTTCAAGCAACGTAACCTGAAGCGCCAAAAAGCGTTTTATTCCAACCGAGATTTTGCACTAATATACTGATTAAGGGAGAGCGCGTTCTTACAGTCAAACTGTGGCAGTCGAGCCATTATCTGGGCTAGTGACCTAAATTGCATGGGTCCTGAGTACATTAATTACATTAATCCGAAGTTTGAACGGGTTCTCACGCCAGTGCTTGAACATGTAAATTATACCACTCTGACCACTTAACTGAGGCACAGTATTGCAACTCAAAACGCCTTATCGCGCTGCCACTCAAATTACTGAAGATGTATGGTAAACGGCACCACATCGCTAGGCAGCTGGCCAGTGTACTGTCGTGCCCACTGGGGCAAGGGGTTGATTTTCCACCAAGCTAAGCCGAGATGTACAGGGGGAAGGGGGGTTGTTTGGTTTGAGGATGGAGGATTTTAGATCCTCAGTTCTAGATCTGTATCTACGTACGCGTACCTGAGCTGCCACCAGCCTAAATATCGGGGCAAACTGTTTAAGATTTACTGCGGGAAGGAATTGTCGTAGAGCAGAATCAACATACTTGGCTTTACTAGTATCTATTCTGCTATAAGTATTTACAAATCTACACAAATTAAAATCTGTCTTCTATTTAAACGCTCTGACTTATCACGCGTGCCTCTTACGTAATACTTCAAGTAACAAGTTAAATTTAGAAATTCGACTCGACTGAATTTTAAAACAAATTAAGTTATAAAACAAGTTCGATAAGCTTACCTCAGTATCTGCAGTACACCACGTTTCGTCGTGTAAATAATCGTTATTTTGAATACCAGTTTTCCAATGGCAGTATTTTAACTTTCTGCCTTCTGTCTGTAGATACGTGGTTCGCCGGTGCATAATATCGTCGAGTTATATGAGCTGAATAACAGTTTTTTACAAAAGATACATATCATAAATTTCAAAAGCATTATACGGTAAAAGAGGCGCATCAGTCAGCGTTTTATGACTTCCTACATGACCATACATGGACGTTAGTTACAACCAATTTCAAAACATTTGTAGGCCAGTCAAGCTGCAGTTACCGTATAAACGAGTAGAGCAAGCTACTAAATTTGCTGAATTTGCTTATTCTAAAAGTGTAAGCTTCTTTGTTATGGCAAGAGGAAGAGGATAATATGGCTTCCTGATTCTCGCGTAAGGTTTTTTTTTAAAGGTTCATTCCGTAATTACTTTTCATGACAGTACGACGGTCACGGGAAGTGGCCTCATAGCGGATGTGCCAATTCCGGCACTGTGATTGCTAAGTCTAAATATTCTTGACTAAATAATTTTGCAGCTTTGGGCATTTCCCATGAATGACTTCTGTAGCGACGATGCGGAAAGTCAGTGTCACAGAACCACAGACTAACACAATAAACTTTATACCTCATTACGTAAGCAGTTCCAGTATTCGACACAAGCCCAAGACATGCGTGATTTCATGCTTCCGAACAATGTGAGATCTGTGCTGTACTGGGATTTTACGCAGCGTAGAGTGGTACTTCAGTACCGACGTTTCGGTACAACCTCTCGGTCCCATTTTTAAGGGTCGATCAATGCAAGAAGAAAACCGGGAATAGACGCAAGTTTATGTAGGCAATTGTGTTTGCGGTGGTTGGTTCTTTGTAACATGTTGCAATAAATCCCACGTTACTGGGAACCAGTCACCGCACACCCCGTTCCTGACATTCTTCTTGGTCTGCTTGACCATTGAAGATGATACCGAAAGGTTGTTCAGAAACGTCGGCACCCAGTTACCATTTTACACTGCTTGAAATTCCAATAGGGCGCAGATTTCAAGCGCAAGATACTGGAGAATATGTAGTGTGATTACAATGTTTACTTTGATTAGTGACTGTGCGAGATCTGAGGGTCCGCACAGTGGTTTTTGGGAGTCCAATGTTGCTGCTCTGCATTTCCATTTAAAGCACCCTATCAGACTTAACTTCATTGGTTTGAAAAGCAAATATCATAGATTTTACAATTCCCGATGTGGTCATTGGGATTTTTTCATTGACTTAATCCTTCTGATAGCACTATGGCCTTGATGTCGGTTCATCTTCTAACAGAAATGAGTATCAAGGGCATCTCCTGGGGGGGTGGGGGGTGAAAGAAACCGGTGCGCAAGGCTGACAACCTTACCACTTTTGTGTGCCGAATTTATAGAAATTCTGGGAGCCTGGACCGCTTGGAGCCCAAAGAGACTGTCCATTCCTGTATAGGGATACTATTGCCTGAGTGTTTACGATAGAGCAACATTTCTCGACATGTAGTGGGCCACCATGTGGTTATTTGTATAAGTTCTCTGTCTACATCCCATCATCCCCTTCTAGTGCCGTGGTCAAAATAGAGTAGAGCTATACCTCTACTCCCCTTACGGGCCAGACGGCTTGTACATAGCCCCAGTTCCCCTACTTTACTTACTCACTCCATGGTGCAGAGTCCTTCGTGAGAAGCTAACTGGTTTGCAGCTAGTCAAGAAATTCCCCGCATTTCATGGAACCCGAAGGTTCATTACCGTACTCACAAGCGTCCGCCACCTATCCCTA
>Ga0131853_10012481_pt1 | contig 15569 bp, 10 predicted proteins | sample TergutLab28metaG_FD_92764 | JGI IMG/M metagenome (GOLD analysis project Ga0131853, IMG submission 92764) | Labiotermes labralis P1 segment gut microbial communities from Petit-Saut dam, French Guiana - Lab288 P1 (version 2) (version 2) | ecosystem: Host-associated > Arthropoda: Insects >...
ATATATATATATATATATAAAACGCAATCCAATGTTCTCTTCTCTAAAATGCTTAATTGATTCATTCTCATTCAACAGCGACACCGAACCCTAATCACTGAACTGTACTGAAATGAATACCGTGGTATACAGTTTCGTCTAACAGTGCACAAGGTCGAGAGACAGGCAATTTTTGCGTCATTTACAGTTGTGATTAGCACCCAGCAGAGAACAGACTTAAGGAGGCTAATACAATCACTACAGAGTTTCTCACGAGCAGAGTGCTCTTGAAGTGCTGATAGCTGTTCAGCTAGCCAGCAAATTTCTCGCCTTCTACAGAACCTGAAGGTTCATTACCTTCCTCAAAAGAACCTTCCCACACTTTCTCACGGACCCCGCTTATATAGTTGAAGCTTTAATGCAAAGAAAACCTAATTTAAAATTCGTTACCTTAAGACTCCCAATGTAATACTTCTGAATAACAGAGTCCCCATCTGTTGGATAAAACTCTCAGGAGCACAGATACGTCCTACTCTGTTTAATCATCTAGGATAATTACATTTGCAGCCGGTCCCCGTGGCCGTGCAGTCTAAGGCGTAGGTCTGCCGCCGCTTGACTGCTGGGATAGCGGGTTCGAATCCCGCTGCGGGCATGGATGTTCGTGTTTCTTGTGTATTTTGAAGGCAGCGGCCTTTTCGACGAGCTGATCGCTCGTGTAGGGGAGTCCTACCGGGTGTGTGTGTGTGTGTGTCCAATTGTGTGTGACAACTCTCAAATCGAGGCTGCCCATGCCCTACGTTGGCTGGCGCGTCGAATAAGACATGCGTTTGTAAATCCGCTATTTACAACGGGTCACTCAGTACTGTCAGCACAGCCTCAGAAAGCCGAACATGCTGGTCGCGTGGCTACATACAGTTACCACTGGGGTTGAAGAGGTTATGCCAGATTTCAGCAAAAGGAAGTAAGATGACAAGAACTGTATGGACTCATACACATAATATTTAATACCAACTTGTTGCACAATGTTTAATTCATTATTGCTCCGACATGTTTCGGCCTCGGTTCTTGGCCATCTCTTGATGATTTTAATATTTTAATTTTAACGTTAATCGTATATGTAAAAATTCTGCCAAAATAAGTTGACACATACGCTGCACACATCAAAAAATGTATGTGTTCCCTGATGGTGGCCAAGAACTGAGGCCGAAACATGTCGAAGCAGTAGTTAATCAACACAGTGTGCAACAAGCTGGTATCAAATATTAAATATGTAATGGAGCAGCTGCACGAAAAATGTACGATTTCAAAAAGTTGTATGGACTGTCTCAATGGGTCATTTTAATCAACTTTCATAATTATGAACCGGGTTCAATGATTCTTCTCCTGTCCTGAAATAAAAAAAAAGAGGTGTTCTGAGAGACAAACTGTTGTCCTTTTGATATGTTACTTCTCATAGCGTGTCTCACTCTGTCACCCCTACGTCTTTTCAATACCACCAATCAAGTTAGTACAGATACAAGATTGACATCTCCATACGTATCGTCAAACGCCGATATAGTGCCACTGTTTGTTCACCGCCATTTATGGCGGTATATCTAGCGTGGCTGTAAATAGAAATACTGTATAAGGAATTTCCGTTCGCTGAATTTCATAGGCACTAGGTAACGGTGGCATTATATGGGAGTTTGGCTGTATTTTAGAGTATTCGCTTCCAAATACAGTCGCACTCGGTTATAACGTCATGGACTGAATACTTTGTGTCGTTATAACCGAGATGTATAATGTTACGGTTCACAGTGAGGAATTAATTTTTACTACAGAATATCTAACTCTAGAGGCGAGATGCCGTATAAACCGATATCGTTATAACCGGGTTCTACTGTATTATCCAGAACTGAATGAAGCCACTGACAAATTTTAAACACGAATGAAGCCAGATAAATTTCCACTTTAGAGCCGCTGTAGTAGATGAAGTACGAGTGAACCAATGAAAAGCATGGTTTGTAAGCCCTTCTTCCATGCTTCCCTATCAACAGAGTTATCCACGTTCGAAAACAGTGTGTTGTTCCGCAGTGTGCGGAGGTACCTTGCACACCCAATATTATAATTATTCCATGCACGCATCAGTCTAGCTGCTAATCTCTGTCACATAAATATATTTTTTTTTCGAGTCTATTGCAACCGATTACGCCGCTAGACGGTAGGACGAAACCCATGCCATGTCCAGTTACGAAGGGTTTCCCCACTGCCCCCAGGAAGGATTCCCCAGTGTAATTAAAACATCGCTTGATGACGCAGGCGCAATGCCCTTGTCAAGGCTGGCCAATTACCTTATTCAGACCCCTGCTACAGACCATGTCTTCTTGCTGTGCCAGGTTTAAGGTTCCACAGCAATGGTCTAAGGATTCACGTCTTCTGCATCATTAGACTGAGTATCTCATACTCAGCGTATCCACGCATTGCTGTGTTAAATCCTTTCTGGTTATTCTCGCGTCCCACAGCAGAAGACAGAGACCTGCTACGGGTTGAACGGTCCAGGGATCGAATCCCGGTGGGGGGCGAGATTTTCTGCACCAGTCCAGACCGGCCCTGGGGCCCACGAAGCCTCCTGTACAGGGGGTGCCGGGGTTCATTCCAGGGAGTAAAGCGGTCGGGGCGTGCAGATCACCACCCACCCCAACTAGCGCCAAGGTTAAAGAACCAGAAGAGCAACACCTCTACTCCCCCCCATTAAGCTTTAGGTTTCTGTGACCGTGCATCGTGAGCAAATTGTGAAGTTCGAGAGAAAACCAACAAGATGTTGCGAAATTGTTAAAAATAAACATCTATCTGTTGCATCTTGTTGGTTTTCTCTCTCACTTCACAATCCCCCATTAAGTCTTCATGGCCGGTTCTAGAATGAACTTTAACTGTATCCAAAGCAGAAGTCACAGTCTGCTCCAAGGGCAGCAGTTAATATAATTCAGACGTTATTACACGACGTCTAACGAGATGTAAAGGTGGACATGAGTGGTGAAAAAATAAACACGCAGAAGAGGGTGATGGTGGCTAAAAGTCGACCTGAATGGATTCTGACGACGGCATATGATTTTATAGCCGTAACCGAAACTGTGGACATGTCCCATCATACCTGGCTAAAATACCTGAAAAGATGTGAAAGGATGCGGATGTTGCACACCCAGAGGTTACATCCCGGTAGGGGAAGACGGAGTGCTTAATGATGTCACGCGTATTACAGGCATGGAAGTTGTAGCAGGCACATCTGTCGAAAGCTTCAGCAGAAGGCTGTGACCCGAGAAGGACAGTCTAACCCAGTGATGACAACGATGAAGACGACGAGGAAAATGGAATGACTACGACGACAGCAACGACCTAAGAATCGGCTAGGAGGCACTGTGAAAACCACAGAAACCTCAGTCACGTTGGTTGGTGTTCCGGCAAAGTGTCGAACCGGCCATCTCGGAACAAAAATCAGAAGGCTTATAGCTCTAGCCAACTTGCTCGGTTTGCCTGTCGTTTCGTATTAAAAAAGTCTTTCATAACTAAAGAAAAATAAGCTGCTCCTGTCTTTAAGCACCACACCGTGAATGAATACGAGGAGGGGGGGGGGGAGCATGTTCCTCCGTAAAAAAGGTAAAGCAGTCCCATTACAGGTCTGGAGTGGCCCAGATGGTTCCAGGGAGTTAAGGCTCCCAGATTTCGTGACAACAGCACAGGATGGTGGTAAGGTTGTCAGCCTTACGCACCGGCCGGCTTTTGCCCCCAGGAAGTGCTCCTGGTACTCATTTCTGTTAGAGGCTGAGTCGACCCCAGGGCCATAGTGCGATCGGAAGGATTTTATGTCAATGAAAAATTCCAATGACAACAAGTGGGATCGAACCAGCGACCTTCCGATTTGTACCACAGCACCTTAACCACTGTGCTACCGCGGTCCCCTATGTTTCTCCGTACGCAATCTTAATCTCGGCACCAGACAGAGGTGAGTCGTACCCCCCCCCCCCACTTTATCCCAGGAAATTGGCTCCGATACCCACTGAACAGGCACGTGAGCGGGCTTCGGAGTGGCGGTTTGGAAGCTTTGGAGAACAGGAAAAATCCTTGTCCCTGTCAGCAAACGAACCCTGCTCCCTCGGTAGTCCCGTTCGTAGCCCGCATCAACACAGCTGCTATAGCTGTTTGCCACTGACTGACTTACCGACAAAAATCAACTAGAATCCACATATTCGTGTTGAAGTTGTCTTTTAGTAACTGTCATAATCCCTCCGTCTTCAGAGTAAACAGAAGTTGACAGCCCCTAATTTGAAGTGCCTTCTTCCTTCCCTCCCACACCATTAATTCTGGCAGTAGTCCTCTACATACTGACTCAGTTCCTGTTCACCCCACTCATCATATATATGCCGGATGTGTCCCTAATTGTTTCTTCCGGCCAATCCCAGAACATCTCTCCCTCCCGTTTTTATGTACATCTGTATGATGACTGAGCTATCCCTCAACTTTCTCAAAGAAGGCTTACCTTACAGCATGACCAAAATGCTCAACCGTTTCGGATTTATAACTCTGTTAATACTTATATTAAACCCATCCAGTTCAGTTGTTGAGCCTAGCACATATGGTTATATTCCATTTTAGGCGGGGAGTTTGTTTATCTTCTACGCCACTGTCAGTTTCGTAAGCATAACTCCATGCAGTAAGCCACATTGTGGTGGTATATAACGGTCGCAGTACCAGATACGTACACTGCAGTGCTATATTATGTCATTCACACGCTTCTAAGGGACTTCCCGTAAAAGGGGTACCAAGAGTTCAAAACTGACTATGAATTAAACACTTCAGAGTCCAGCATTTAAACCTGAGATCCAAAGTTTCACACGACCAAATACGTCGCAGACTTTCAGGATGTCACCGAAGGAATGCATATTCATTTTACACCCACTGCAGCTGTTACAATCGGCTCTTCTGATAAGATTTCTGTCAAAATGGGGCACCCGAAAAACTCGGGAATACTAAATGCGTCAATCTGTATGACGCTACGCGATACACTCCTAGAGATATTGGCATATATTTTGTGAATGTCGGTATAAAGTTTAAATATGTTGGCAGTAATATTAGATATTTACATTGTTGGTACAAACTGTAGACACTCATTTTGCAGTAGTGTTCCATATGTCGACTGTCGTTATGAAATGTACAGGCATATCTGACAGCAGCAGGTTAATATATTTTTCCAAATGTAAAGTAAAGTTCACCCTAGGACAGCCCATTAAGACACGGGGGAATAGAGGTAAAGCTCTACTCTTTCTTTAACTTCGACGTCATATGGGGTGGGTGGTTAACGCCACGCTCCGGCTATTTTACCCCCTGGAATGACACGGTACCCATTGTACGGCAAGCAAGACGGGCCCCAGGGCTGGTCTGGGCGGGTGCAGAAAATCTGGCCCTCACTGGGATTCAATCCCGGACAGTCTGGCTGTACACATTCTCATCGCAGCATTCCCCATTTTGACTGTTATTATAAATGTACATTCCGACAGTCGTATTCGATGTTTCTAGTTCAGTATAAAACCTGTTTTGTGACAAAACAGCATTCAATGGTAACGTCGCTGCCCGATTAGAGGCACATGTCAAAAATAAGAAAGGTGTCTGAGCGTGGTGGCTAAGATTTAGTCGTGTAATCCGTATGACAATGTAAGAAAAACCACTAAACCGCAATAACGACATATACTGGACTTCAGTGCCATACTACCCGACACACAACACTACATTTGCACGGCGCAGACACGTCTCCCTCTAAGGTGAACAGGAACCTCCCTCGTGACACTGTTTGTATTAAATTTATGCAACTAATGCCAAAGATAAGAAAATTTCAAGTCGACGTAATATTCTAGGTCGAACTCAGCCAGAAGTCCGGACGATAAAATGCTTATTTATATCTACCTAGCCATTTACTAAAGTATTTATATTTATTTATTTATTTATTTGTTTATTTATTTATTTTAGTGTCCGCCCTGTTTCTATATCAGAATGTACAAAGTAACAGTATTTATTTATTTATGTTAATGTCCACCCTGTTGCAAGATCAGAATGTACAAAGTAATAGAAATGAAAAATAAGTTGGGAAAATGCCGAAGGAAGCAGTCGTGGCCTAATGACGTATAGTATACCGAAGGTCTGGGGGGATGATGTTAAAAAATATATACAGAGGTTAAAAGCGCCAAATTGGAATACCTTTGTCCAGGAGACAGGAAGATGGAAGGAAGTGGTTGAGAAGGCCAAAACTCTGCACTAAGAGTTGTAGAGCTGTACTAAGAAGAAGAGAAGTATACCGTAAGTGTCACGTATGGATTGAGACAAACCAGGAGAAATATCAGGCGTACCCTGCCGAAATTCGAGCCGGGTACCTCCCAAATACAAGTCAGAAGCGTTAATCTCTGATCCAGCTTTGCTTATTGTCAGTTCAGCATCTGATCCACATTCATCGGCAAACAAAGAAATGTTCAACTGCAGGATGCTGGCGTTTCACTTCTACGATCTTCCTTTTACCCCATAATGACCCCACTAAGCTAAATGACAGGAGTGTTTTTAAGTTCATGGTTCCATGCATCATAATTCAATTTAATAAAATTCCAACTAGATGCAACAGCATGCAGTCAGCTTTATTTTACTGCAAAATCATTCTACATGTTTCGGGTGTCAACCGCAACCATCATCAGGAATACTAAAAACTGTAACCGCAGCCTCCGGTACAGGTCATAATATCGGTAGAACTACTTCCCTCCCTCCCGACCTGGCCACGTTGGAGGGAAGTAGCTGTACCAGTATTATGACCTGTACCGGCGGCTGCGGTTACAGCTTTCAGTACTCCTGATGATGGGTACGGTGGGCACCCGAAACATTTAGAGTTATTTTGCAGTAAAATAAATCAGCCTCCATACTGTTGCATCTAGTTGGATTTTTATTAATACTGGAGTGGTTTTTCTTACTAAAATTATTTTCATCTTTAATTTCATCTCACGTCTATAAAACATGAGTACTCTTTCAGCCCTTTTAAATAGAGTTCTGCTCAGTTTTATTCCCCCCACCCAGGTTGATTTTTCAGAACCGAGAGAGAAGAATACATTCAACCATACTCTCGTTTCTGAGTTCGGTGCACATAAGAAACTCTGTGTTGTGGTAAGACACAAAGACACGAATGGCCACAGCAGCTGACTCGACAACTAAAGCCACTATTAATGCCAAGCACAGGAATGTCACAGACGATTGTTTTACGATACTGGAATTAGCTTCATTCTAACGACACGTCTTCGACTTGAGTATTGCTCTCACTTCATATTGCAGATGTCAAGAACAAATTCAATTAACGTCTAAAATCTGGAGGACAGAGCGAGAGACAGAGCGCGCCGAAACTGTCTTATCACAAACACTCCGATTCCAGAAACAACGTACCTACGTTACTAAACGATAACTAGCCATGTTAATTCTACCGTATTGTTTCGTTCATGAATTAGGACTGGGTGTGTGGAAAGGAACAGCGTTGCTATGGTAACAAACAGGAGATTCAAAAACAGTCACAATATTTCACCTCCGCCAGCCGCATAAGCAAGCCTGACGGCGAACGGTTGTCAGCACCAGTGCAACTTATCAGCCGACGTTTCGAAAACACCGCTCAAGGTGACCCTGGAATCGGTATGTTAGTCGCATTCTGACTACTAACATGAATGTACCAATGCTGATATCTGCCAAGGAGGAACAAAAGGATGTCAGAAAAGTATGCCAACAAGTGTACACAATTTATATAAAGTTAAAAATTATAAATGGTAAGATATTTCGATATATTTCGATCAGTCTAAGGATTAACGAATTTTTCACGCTTCCTGATGTCCGTGGCTGTTAATGTGATTCTGGTGGCGTAGTGCGGGTATCTTGCTGAACTATCTGTGTTAATTTTATCCACACAGCCATTTGCGTTTCACAGCTACAATTTTTTTTTACGGTAGGTCAGTACTGCCCTGTTACAAGACTGTCTAGTTTACACATAATCACTCAGGCTTTTGGTGTTAGGTTAGAGTGAAGCTTTTGGTGTCCGCGTTTTCAGACATCAACCTCATGGTTGGCCTATGCGACAGTTACGACTGTCAACCTCTCGACGCCGTTTGGTATTACTCGGTTGTTACTTCTGGTCTACCTTGGGTACAATTTCGGTCGGTACAGAAGGTATAAATTCGATCGGATGAGAAATGTTTCACAAAATTCATCTCGACACTAGTAATTAGAGTCGAGCTACAAAATGCACAGTTTAACACAGCCTAGCAGTTGCACAGGAAGGAACAGAAAATCGTTCGACCGGATTCGTCCAAGCCAAACCCAGCGGTGTGAAGTTTCTATCATCTTTAGGGAAGGTGAAGGACACGACAAGTATTGACAACAACAAACAAAACTTGCATTTGCAGTATTTTATTATTATTTCAATACTGGGAATACTGCACTACATTTAGACACAAATGGGCATGAATACGACGTTTCACAAGCCCTTAGTCCTACATCTTAATTTTTAATAAAAATGTTTTTACAAAACATACTGCAGATTGACATTTTTATGAGTCTGCTTTTCCACACTGCCTCAGATCAAAATGTGGAAGACATCGGAGACAATTTTTTTTAACAATGAAAAAATGACCAACCAGTGGTGAAAGTAAACTCACAGGTACAAGAGCAGAAGAGAGACTTGCTGTTATAACACAAAATCGCCAACAAAGGACGACGACTGTATTTTTTGCTTCTTAATCTATTACACTGCCAAATCTATTTTAAAAAAAGATGTGACTCGGTATGTTACCAGAAACGTAATGTCTGGTACCATGAAATATGCATTGGTGCGAAAAGCAAGAGGAAATTCAGGTGTGGCAGATGCGACTGATCAGAACTGTACCACCAAGAGATCGGAACTGTACCTGTGGAGGTACTTTTTCGACCAAATGTAAGGAGTTCTCTAATTCTGTAAAGGTAAAGGTAAAGGTAAAGTTCACCACATAAAGGGCCACGAAGGCCCAAAGGGGGAGTAGAGGTATAACTCTACTCTTTCCTTAACCTCGGCGCTAGATGGGGGTAGGTGGTAAACGCCACGCCCCGGCTGCTTTACCCGCAGGAAAGACCCGGTGCCCATTGTATAGGAGGCTGGGTGGGTCCCAGGGCCGGTCTGGACGGATGCGGAAAATCTCATCTTCACGGGGTCTCGATCTCCAGACCGTCCAGCCCGTAGCGAGTCACTATACCGACTAAGCTATCCCGGCCCACCTCCAATTTTATAACAATTACGATATTAAACACTGTCATATGAAAAAACCTGACATACCATCAAGCTACCCAGAACATGTTTCAGCACTGATACTTTATCCTGTTCTTGTATTTCACACATTAGAGCGGGTTTTGTCTGAAATGATTGAAACTGTGCCACCTTACCATACATATTTGTAATTTTATATAAACAGTGTGCATCTATGTGTATACACAAATGCTTATAATCAGAAGGCACTGAACGAATAACATTAAATGGTTGTGGTTCGTCTTTCATGGACGTGCGGTGTGAAGTGGTTGAAATTCATAGGCGATGCTCAGTCTTGGAATAAGAGGCTACCCCAAAGGAGGGAGTGCGACTGAGTGACGACACAAAACGCTTAGGACGCCCGTCCCCACAACCCAGGCAGAGCCGTACTCCCACGGGTCTCCCACGGGTGACGCACTTGGATCGAATCCGTGGGGCAATCGACGGTGAAGTGACCCTGATAGCAACTGTGGTCACCACGATCCTCCAGGTACAACCACGCGAAGCAGCGCACTCCTTAGGAAGCTAGCAATCGTTCACCTGGACAGACACTTCGCCACCTGCCTATTACCATTTTCGTACGATAGCCCGCTAAAGGACGCTATCCTAAGCCAGCTGAATCCAGTTAACACCCACACATCCTGATTCCGTAGGATATCTTTAATAACATTCTCCATTTCTGAGCACGGGTCTTCCCGATATTTACTCCTGGTTCTCCCCGCTGAAAAGTCGTTACAATGTTCACATACTGAGATAGACATGCATACAAAATAGCGGCTTGGTAAGTCAGCTGCCATTCCAAAATGAAAACTAAGAAGAAGCATCGATCTCGCTACGCGATTTTTCCCTAGCCCTTTCTTTCCCTCTGTAGATGGCTACAATTTCCGTCGTGACGTTTCATTGCTGCTTTAAATCTTACGCTGTCAAATGCAAACACAGCAGCTGTATGCTTTCAGCACCATACATGGCAAGTTGTAAAGTGACTGGCAGTACATATAGACGTCTCGCACTTTTCGTTACGGTAACAGTCACGCCTACTCCACATTATCCGGCGCCTGTAAGCCAGCTGCTCCCCCACATTACTATGTCAAGTATACTCGGTTCAATCGATTTTGCTCATGTGCAAAATCCTATTATGACAACAGCAAAATACACGCCGAACTCCTGTCACTGTCATGCGTTGCCTTACGCAGCCATTACACGGAGGTTGAGAACTAAAAGAAGAAAGGTCAAACTTATGACGAACTAAGTAGGTGAACTAGAGCTTTGGTGTTCGAAACAGGTGATCGGATCAGACGGAGTGGAGCTGTCGACAGACGAGAAACTCCGCAAAGTGGCACAGAGTCCTCCTTGAGAGCATTACAGGTGCTCGGCTGATGTACACATCTGTAGCCTTGAATGGGATCCAAATTCTGAGTGACGTGCTCAAGAGACCGCACCTCAGGACACAATGAACACGGCCATGTTTATTAATTTTGAGCTCATTTAACGACCTGTCAGCAGCACGGGGAAAAAAGCGTCAAACACTAAGCATGGTAGTCGGCGTCCTGACCAAGATCAGCACCAGACACACCAGAAACACACGGCAGGCGCATCACACCTTGAGCCAACCTGCTCAGTTCTACGGAACACCTGGGGATAAGTAACGTTCGGATCACTTGCCACTATGGAATTCCACATTCTTATAATCACACTCCTTCTACATGTTCCTATGGCAACGGGGTATATCACAAAAATACATTTCATGTTTAGCATCTTTGGGAAATCGGTTCTCTTTACAAGCACACGTGTTCTAACATTAGGACTTACAAATCTATACATCTGACATTACACCGACCAGCCTTAAACAGAAAACCAACCTGAAACGAATTAACAAGGTAAGAGGGATGCATAAGAAAGGTACTTCGAGGTCAAAGGGGTATTTTAACTTCATGCACTGTAGCAGTACGTGTATGTGTAGTCGCATTAAGCGTTGATGCCACACACACACACACACCTACCGTGCTAACTTCAAATCGATACCCACAGCAATTCCTTTCAATGCTCCCTACTGCCAAACGCCATACCATACCAAACCATACCATACTATCTACAGTAGCAGTGCAGTAATTTCCGGATACGCCGTTCAGCTTACACGTCACCGGGACATCCGTCACTGCCAGATATTCTACGATTATTTTCCTGTTCAGGGTTCCTCTGTCTTAGCCCATGTAGGGGAAATCGAGATAGAAAGCTCTAACGTTTCTCATTAGTACGCGGGAGTTACCCACTTCGAACCTGGGAGTCGAAAGTAAAACGCCTCAGACTTATCGTGGTTCTCCTCACAGCCTCCAGACACTGCCGCTATAGCGCCTCACAATAGGCCTCGTTAAACATTTCCAGTTCACAGTAGTGTCATCCGCCAGTCCCAGTGGCCGCACGGTCTAAGACGTTGGTCTGCGAACGCTCGCTTGTGGGATTGCGGGTTCGAACCCCGCCGGAGGCATGGAGTCTGTTGCGACTGTTGTGTGTTGTCAGGTAAAGGTCTCTGCGACCGGCCGATCACTCGTCCAGAGGAGTCCTAACGAGTGTGGTGTGTCTGAGTGTGATCAAGTGTAACAATAACCTTTACACCACAATGAGAAGGAACACAGAGGTCAAGACTAAAGAACTCTGTCATCCGATCATTCAACGTTACAAAGTCCAAGTCACTGACAGCGGCAATAAATAACTGTGAATGAATGAACAAAGGACAGCCCCTTCCAGAGCGCAGTTACAAACGTCTGAGTCGGACTCCACTCAAAGTAAACAACAGCATAAAACGAGCGGAATATAAGGCAATACGATACATCAGCAGGCAACAGACAGGATGACCGCATCTTGCAATAAGCACAGGCAGAAACAAACTGCTGTGGATCCGGTTCTTACGAGGGGACTGACAGGGAAAGTGTTCTGTGTTAAGCACAAAGCATGTGCTACACGTGCTAACAACGTGCAGCACGCGTTGGGCTAAAGCAAAACGATGCAACCAGAGTCTACAGCAAACGAGAAGTTCGCGCGTGGCTCTGCGGACAGACGTGTGGTCTTGTACACAACTCAGCACTGAACATAAGTGTGGTCTTGTGCACACCCCAGCACTGAACAGAAGTTTAGTCTTGTGCACACCCCAGCACTGAACACAAGTTTAGTCTTGTGCACACCCCAGCACTGAACAGAAGTATGGTCTTGTGCACACCCCAGCACTGAACACAAGTTACGCCACTCGCCTACAAGCCACTACGACACAAACCGCACGTAAATAACGAAGTCGATCGACGAATTACAACACCCAGGTTTTCAGACTCCCGTGCAGTAACTTTCCCTACAATGAGTCATTTTCCGAACATGATTAAGAATAATCATGTTAAATGTCAGTCTGTTTAAGTTACGATGTTTGGAGATCTAACATTCCATTAGCTCACGATCGCTTCCTCCCACATTAAACACTCATGCACCTTACAGCCTGCCGTTTTGCCCCTCCTGTACTATACACACGATAAAATGGCGCATCTTGTCCCTTCTCCCAACCAGACATCACGTCATTCTGCTGCATTTACAGACAGTGAGATGTTACAAATATGTAAACACCTGACTCACTCAGAGACCACGTTAATACAAACTAAACCCAATGAGCATCTGCCTTGGCTCCTGCACTAAAACAAACCCAAAAAACCTTGACCAAGAGCCAAACTATTGCAGAAATGTTTCGAAGAGACGAACTAGAGGCCGCGCGTTCTCGCAGAGCCAACAGCACCGACAATGGCAAAGTTCCGATGTGCCCCGTAAGCATCTTACTGTGATGTTCACTAAACGAAAAAGTTCACTGCTGCCACGTAAGAAAAACGTCGTTCCAAACTGTTCACAAGACAGCAAAAAATGAAAAACAGTTCATACTTCGCTGCATGGTGCCGTGTGTTACATTCAAGACAGAATAATTATTTTACTGTGAGCACGAACTTAAATAACAGTAAAGTACATCACGTAACTCAAATATTTTACCAACCACTGCACATATACAAATTTATAAAATTTACACATTAAAACATTAAAAACGCTCCGATATGTTTCGGTCCTAGGACCATCAACAGGGAGCTATATCGTCCTAGCTAAAGTTACACTATTAAAAGTCATATTAGTTTCACTATTCCAATTGGGTATTGTGAGAGCATGCCGTGTTGTGTCGCGAAGAGTGCCCTGTTACGGATGTGCGTTCTGTGTTTCGTTGCGTATCACGCAACGAAACACAGAACGCACACGCGTAACAGGGCACTCTTCGCAACACAACACAACACGGCATGCTGCCGCAATACCCAACTGGAATAGTGAAATTAATATGACTTTTAATAGTGTAACAAAAGCAAGGACGATATAGCTCCCTGATGATGGTCCTAGGACCGAAACATGTCGGAGCGGTTTTAATGTGTAAATTTTATAAATTTATATATGTGCAGTGGTTGGTAAAATAATAGAGTGACTTGACAACATGCACGGTGTAACAACGAAAGTACATCACGTAACTTCATATAGTAAACCGAGCTACCTGCTTCGGTGTCATACACCACCATCAGGCCCGTATATCAAATATTGTATGTAACACAATTTTCATTGGTCGCTCACATTTACACGTACAACCAACTTATCACGTTATTTACAGACGTTACTAGTGTTCGTTACTTCATACAATTTATTCATAATTTACACAACTTCTACCAATTACACCCTTGTCTATTAGTATGGTCTTTGTCTATGCTTCGCTCATGCTCAAGATGCATTCCGCATTACGACACCAGCTACATGACTTAGTCGCACTTGTACTCTAGTAATATCACTTAAGCTTGCTACATTTTACTGTCGTATAATTTCAACAAACTAAAATTTCTTCTGCTGCTTTCATACGATAGGTAATTTCTTGTATATTCTTCATATGTTATGTAATTTCTTATATTGTCTTCATATGCTACGTATTTTCTTGTATATTCTTCATATGCTACGTAATTTCTTGTATATTCTTCATATGCTATGTAATTTCTTGTTATTGTCTTCACATGCTATGTAATTCTTGTATTGTCTTCACATGCTATGTAATTTCTTGTATCGTCATCATATGCTATGTAATTTCTTGTATTGTCTTCATATGCTATGTAATTTCCTGTTATTGTCTTCATATGCTATGTAATTTCCTGTTATTGTCTTCATATGCTATGTAATTTCTTGGATTGTCTACATACGCTAAGTAATTTCTTGTATTGTCTTCATATGCTATGTAATTTTTTGTATTGTCTTCATATGCTATCTAATTTCTTGTACTGTGTTCATTGCTATGTAATCTCTTGTACTGTCTTCATATGCAATGAAATTTGTTGTACTGTCTTCGTATTCTACGTAATTTTGTACAGTCGCTATATTAAGTAACTTCTTGGATTGTCGTCACATGCAATGCAATTTCTTGTATTGTCTTCATATGCTATGTAATTTCTTGTATTGTTTTTGTATGCTATGTAGTTTATTGTACTGTCTTCCTATGCTCTGCAACGTCTTGTGTTCTCTTCATACGCTATTTACTTTCCGTGCTCTTCTTAGAAATTATTTTTCCGTTGAACTGTCGTGGATTGCAATGGGATGTACGTACTTCTCTGAATTTTATTTACTCCTTTCTAACTGCTAGTCGATAGAAGGGTCAACAGCACAACAGCAAAGACGTGAAGTACATAAAGAACAACAGACTGACGCTAACAGATTAGTACAAAGGCTGACTGAAGAATAAACATAGTTTAAAGAATACGTGTATATCACAAGAATAAAGGTAAAGGTAAAGTTCACCCTATAACAGGCCACGAAGACTCAGAGGTGGAACAGAAGTACAGCTCTACTCTTTCTTTAACCTCGGCGCTAGATGGAGGCGGGTAGTCAATGCCAAGCCCCGGCCGCTTTACCCCCTAGAAAGACGCGGTACCCATTGTATAGGGGGCTGGGTGTGCCCCGGGGCCGGTCTGGACGGGTAAGGAAAATCTCCCCCCCCCCCCACCGGGATTCGATCACTGGACCGTCCAGCCTGTAACGAGTCAATATACCGACTGCGCCACCCCGGCCCACGCATATCACAAGAATTCAGAACAAAACTGTAATATACAAGTGTAAAATAAATTCGTCGAAACTGTGGCAAAGTAACAGATCAGTACACTTAAATTTTGTTGTTAGTTTGAAGAACACTTGCCTTACGCGTTGAAAAGCAACACTGTATCGCACATCCGAA
>Ga0131853_10012482_pt1 | contig 15568 bp, 8 predicted proteins | sample TergutLab28metaG_FD_92764 | JGI IMG/M metagenome (GOLD analysis project Ga0131853, IMG submission 92764) | Labiotermes labralis P1 segment gut microbial communities from Petit-Saut dam, French Guiana - Lab288 P1 (version 2) (version 2) | ecosystem: Host-associated > Arthropoda: Insects >...
ACAGAACGGCAGCTGGCCAACCAATAAGAAGGACCTAATAAGGAGGCACTATAGAGACTTTGCACAATTCATCAACGACATCCCTTTCGACAAACTAAATGCAGAATAACAACAGAAAATAAGAGCTAAAAGGAACAAAAACTACTGTAAATAGATAATCAATTTGTATAGCTTGTAGTATTGCCTCTGTAATGGAGCAAGCAATAAACCATATTAAAAGAAACACATACACACTCATACATCATACACATACACACATGCATGCATACATACACACATATACATACATACATACATACACACTCACACATACACACATTCACACATGCATGCATGCATACATACATACGTAGGCCTACATACATAATACATACATATACACACATGCACGCATACATACCTATATACGTACGTACATACACAAACACACACACACAGCTCTATTACTTAATTCAGGATCTTCAATAGGATCACGTTTTACATAGCGCGGAGATATTTTAAATTTGGGTTTGCAGTTTTATAACACATATGCTTTCGTGTAGAGCTTACGGACTTAGAAGTAATTCAAGGTTCTAATACTCAAAGGAAAAAAAAGGAAACTAAATTTAAAATGTTTCCACCTATTGATTTCTTCGCAGCACAAAGACTATAATGTTATAATTTACCGATTTCGTTTCACAGTGACTGCATTCAATTATGTATTACTTGGTTTCTGAACCGTAATTTACTGGCTGACAATGTTCGACCGGAAATTCAGAGCTTAAAACTCGGAACAAATAAGTTCTGCTTCTTCTCTTTTTTCTGGGTCGGTCAATATTTCAACTGTAAGACAACACGTAAGGCAAACGTGTTTTCGTTTGAAGATCATATAATAGATTTAAAATTAGGAATCTCGTTGACAGAGCTTCTAAACTGAAATAACTAGCAGATGCATTTATTACGTACTGTACGCATATATCTAGCTACACGGGCCACATACGTACATGCAGTCCACACTTTCACGCCCAACTCCACTAACACCCATTTGACCATAATTCTCGCTTGTACACCTACGTTTCTCGCCTGGTCGCCGCGACTCTAAAAACGTGGGGTGAGCGTACTGTATAAACCCAGAATCAAATTGCAAGAACTTGGGGACTCGAGTTATGGCATCTATGTTTCGAAAATACACACTCCTAGTCTCAATGCCATATACATAGACACAAACAGTAGGTTGAACGTTTGGTACAAAACTCTCTGAACTCCAGACCCTTGAAGATGGAAGCAATACGGTTCTTCGAAAAGTCGGAAACCGATCACCCAGAGATGCAGCGTCATGAGCCAGACGAAGACAATTGTCAATCACACCCCTGTGAAAACCTCAAACTCGCACTAAAGAAGCACACCTTAGGACCTAATAACTCCAAAACAGATCGTGTGTGAACAGTTTTTACTCAGGCGGCCACATAATTCCTCTTTTAATGGAAACATAAGCACAAGCACTTGCATTAGACCGTATTATGAGTCGAGCCAATTCACTCCACATACTAGAATCGTATAACTAACTGCAACATTATCTTCCCATATACGTTTAGCTTTCCCCAGGCTTTCTGAAAAAAAAAACAATCGTATGCATTTCTGTTAAGAAATATCAGCTACAATAATGATGTCATAATTAAACGTAGACTAGCATGAAGAAGCGCCTTGTTGCTTATTCTAACTTCAAACAGAGCACCCACATTTATAACAGCGGAAAAAGGGTAGTCGTAAAATGGGTTAGTTGCTTTCGAAACAAGAAACGAGAGAGAGTTGCTCAAGAAATTCTAAAAGGGTCTTGCAGAGAGTTTTTGCAGGACATGAGGACCTGCGACATACTTCAAAGAGTGAAAAATCGTGGTTAATATTGCAGGTTGGTGCAAAACTGGTGTATTAAATTGGCTTTCCTGAGACCCTCCTGGCAAACGTCTGGGGGGGGGGAGGGAATACACAGACTACCACCGATTCCTTCCAAACCCGTACCAATTGACTGTTCCTTCGAAGCCACAGTTGGAACAGCCTCGTCCAACGATCAGCACAAATAACTTGATTCTGTTAAGTCGAAACAAAACAAGAACTGCACAGAAATTCTTCGCAACTTTCATCAGACTTTCTTATAGGTACGTCTGTACTGCACTACTGCTGTTGTCTAATTAACAAATTAGTTAAGACTCACACCGAGTAACATTCCGCAGCCATCAAATTAAGCCGAGCGGTTAAAACAGCCATTTAAGAGTTCGCCCGCAGGGTTCAGTTGCAACTGCCTGTGTTGGGCCATGTGATGTCATTCCCTGATAAGGATAGTAAAATAATGGATCCATACCTTGCTGGAAGTATGTTTTGGGTGAAACTGATTGCGGCCAGTGATCTTGATGCTGTGTCCACACCATGTCATGCTGTGGCTGCTGCTGTTGCTGTTGCTGCTGTTGCTGTTGTTGCTGCTGCTGCTCTTGCAGACATGTAGACAGAGAGAAGCTTTGCTTGTCGCCATCATAACCGAAGTCCTGGAGATTCAAACCGGCGTCCAGCCCCATGCCGAGGAAACAAAAGTCTTCCCCAGCGGTCCACCCGTGCCCAGCAATAATGATGGCTCCCCCCAAAAAAGGGGCACAGCAGGAACTGTTCAAAACACGTCGGATGGCTTCAGAAGTGTATTAGTTTACTATCCGTAGACGCGGCCTTTAACAGAGACTCTTCTTTCACAGAAAACAGCTATGATTTTGTATTCATGTGCCGGTTCGTTTCTGAAATATTTGCACGTGCGTTATTACTATTCTCATCCCGCAAACACATACGCATTCTTCGGAGTGAAATGTCACGCTTATTAGTGCCTAGTCAAAGTCCTTATGGCTGATTGAAGCTTTAAGAAAAAACGCCTATTATATTTTGTAACTGATGAGTATACGAAGGTCTCGATGAACCAAAACGTTTGACTGCTGGCTTTTCAGGCTTGAGACTAGGAAACACAGTGTCAGAAAAATACATGAACAAGGTCAATTTTCGGTGAAACTAAATGGCAATAAACGCATGATAGCAGTCAAGCAGTTGAATACATAAAACGTATAATTAAAATGAGTGAAGGGGACAGCTGTTCGGATTAAGTAACATCGAAGACGGCAAAGCGTACTGTAAAATATGTCAAAGAAAACTTCCTGTAATTACAGCCTTGGCGTGTGGTGACAGAGGTAAAGGCTGTCTCATTACATGTCATGCAGGCGTTGAGGAAAGGTGGATGTGTAACTCTAGCCATACTCGACCTCGGCGATAGAAGGGGATGGGTGGTCAACTCCACGCCCCGACCGCTTTACCCCCCGAGGAAGAGACCCGGTAACAAAGGTGAACGGCGATAGGAAAGAAAATTGTCAGTAGACGTACTTCTCTGTGTTCTTTTCGGAATTCGAATGTGCTCACCGATTTTGGAAAGTATTACAGATCAAGAACAAAGACTGTACTGTGGATGAACAATGGAACGTTGGAACCTACGATGGATAAACTGCTCCATGCTTAGAATTCGTTCACAAGTTTACTCTTCCTTAAAAACAGGTTACTGAAGTATTATTCACAAAATACCCAATAAATTAAACACAATACAATTCATAACCAGACTTACCAGAATGTTACTGAATATTTGTTAGCTTTAACCGTACCAATTCAAAATCGTAAGATTGTAACAACGCCGAGAATACGATTTACTGGCTGTAACAGTACTGTAACTGTTATTCATGTCAATGGGTCTCTCTCTCTCTCTCACAAAGATGAAATATACGAATTCCAGATCGTTCCGACAGAATACAAACTACGGGATAAACTACAAGAATGACACCCTCCTCACTACGAACTGCCAGTGGTATCACAAAACACAGAATATTTATCACAGCAAGATAAAAAGAAGAGAGCAAATAATAATTAAATACGGTACTCTGAAGACATAGACGGCCAATAACAGAATTGCACTAAATGACCAAGTGACTATATATATGTAATTATACAAATTTAGAGAATTTTCTTAACATACACCACTACAATATCGGAAGAATTTTTAATGAACGCGCAAAGTAACGTACTGGGTTATTTAGATTTCCACTGAACATAAGTTCAAAGTTTGTTTGACATGCTAGCGAACACAAATGGATTATGAATTATGTAATACAGGAAAATTCTATACTTCGCACTAGACACATAAGCTGACATATTCCGAAGTCTCAAGCATTACAAAAAATCGAAACGGTAGCAAGAGGTTGTCGTGAAGTAGGTGCAAATTGTACAGTCTTAGTGCGTTTTTGTAAAATTCAAAATCAAAGAGACTCAAAAGGGGAAGGGAAAATTTCTTAAGTTAATTCAACTGAACATGCAGCGCGATAACCTTGATGCTTAACTGGTGACAGAACTGATTAGCCGTAGACAGTAAATACGAAAATACAACGACTGAATAAAACGAACTGTAGGATCGGACGACGCTGGCGACGACGCCAGAACGGAACTGTAACTGGTGGTGAGGCAAGATCGTGCAAGACTTCCCCGCTGGTTGTGGGGGGAAGACTCGAGCTTGCTCCGTACAACGTGATGCTGGAGTGCGTGCCGTCCCACGGGGCAACGACAAGGGGTACGCCACGTGACCACGCAACGTGATTTTGCAGCCAGCTGATCAGGTGCAAGTGGGGCGGAGGGGACCGGTCGTCACACTAACCGCACATCGCGAGCGAGTGGTTAGGACTGCGCTTTGTTTCACGATGAGCCCCAAAGACTCTCGCGAAGTTTAGCGCTGCGGTTTTCAGTCCCTTCAGAAAATTTCGGCATGGTGCCTCGAAGTACCTACGAGTTTTCTTCCACAGTCTTTCAAAGTAATAACAATTCAGACATGAAGAAACGCCATCATTAAACCAAACAACATATGTGCTCCTTGCTTCTGTTTCGCCCGCCCCACGCTAACGTGAATTCGTATCAACCGAATCGACTTCTCAGTGCAAGTGAGGTTACGATTGGGACATCATTCCGTTTCTGTGAAGAGTAAATGCAAGACATCGTGACCCAACTCTTCTAGTTGAGCACTGTTTGATAACGGACACAGCTGTTACGCAATACACTTAGGTATACTGCTACACACGGCTGCATAGCCTACAGATACAGTGTTCATACACCTGCAAGTCTCGTCACAGTGCATCGAAACATTTGACTACGTCCTGCGGGCAGGTGACAGACAATAATCACTTTAGGTTACGCGATGCACTACGAACTGAATGGTAAATCTCCTCAGCAGCAGCAGCAGTAGTAGTAGTAGTAGTAGTAGTGGTGGTGCTGGTAGTAGTAGCAAGAGTAGTAGTAGCAGTAGTAGTAGTGGTAGTAGTAGTGGTGGTGGTGGTGGTAGTAGTAGTAGTAATAGTTGTGGTGGTAGTAGTAGTAGTAGTAGTAGTAGTAGTAGTAGTAGTCGTAATAGTTGTGGTGGTGGTAGTAGTAGTAGTAGAAGTAGTAGTAACAGTAGTAGTAGTAGTAGTAATGTTAGCAGTACAAAATTACAATCTATGCATACACTACTACCATGGTCTGGTGTTACTGATGTGTCACAACTTATTTATTTTCATTACTTGTATCTGAAACTGTCAATCGCTGCACCCTTTCCATAACAAACGTCGATCCTGGCTACCGATGTGCCTGGTTCCCGAGACCAGTGGAATACACGACTTCCGCCTTCTCTCGGTATTTAAAGCGACAGTATTTGCGACCTCGCAACAACAGCACTAAAAAGTTACTACAGATTTACTGTTACAGAAGTAGGTCCATTAATCAGTGATCAATATGGAAACAGTACCACACTGAGAAACCAGCGTACGACGGGAATATGATTAAACGAAAAACTGACCACACGTTTAATTCACCTACCTCCAATTCTACTCCATATTACTCGTAACTTCAACATACACAACATCAAGTATTGTGCTATAATAATGTATACTTCCAATGTCAGTAATTTTCTTCCATTCATGTGAACTTATGAGACGCAGCTTATACTGTATGTGGTGGAATGTCCATTTATAAGTGACAAAGTGCCGGTTCGAACCCCATGGACAAGAGTGCCTACTGACAGGCGAACAGCCACTCAGCCAGTCAAGAAATCGTCACACCTTGAGGAACCGAGTTCACGACAGCCCGTCACATTTAGTCCACACTCTCCCACCCTACTTCTTTAATATCCATGTCCGTACTGTCCTTCCAAATCTTCCAGACAGCATCTTTCTTCCAGCGTTCTCTTATCAAAACTCGGTATATATGTGTCTTTCCACCCATGCGTCCTCCATGCCCCGTTCATCTCGTACTCCTTGATTCCATCATTCTAATAATATTTGGATGAAAGTAGAAATCATGAAACCCGTTTTCCGCAACTCTCTGCAGCCTCCTGTCCACGCAGTTAACTCACCACCCTGGTGTCGAACACTTTTATACTATTTACACTGCAGTACTTGCATTCGGCCGCCTTCTCGATCCACGAAGCAATACACAGCCAGTTCTGCTATTTACGCAATATTCGTTAAGGCGAACTTTCTGTAACGTGATTGATGAATAGGTAAACGCTCTTCGTATAACGCGAATTTCCGTAAATGCGAGTTATCTATTACACGATTTCAGCTACCAGTGTGAAGATATCGCGCCCTGTTTCTTGGGGTAAGTCCTGTTATCTTCATTACGCGATTTTCTATAACGCGAGTTCTTCAAGGAAAGCAACTATCGCTTTAGAGCAGAACTTACTATACTCATTATGTCCACCAACAACTCTTTTATTGCGCGTAACTAATTACGTGTATCATATCACCATAATAAATGAAGACGGCAGTATGTGTTACCACACACACACAGTACACGACTGCTTAGCCGTCTTTAAGCGGATGGCAGCATCTAAATGCATCCTAACATAAAACAGTGGTAACCAGCAAGTTGACTTACGATGTAATATTCATGACTGGTAATTCGGAGACGCCTGGTTCAAATCTCGGCTGGAACGCCGGCCACCTTGGCTGGGACTTCTTGTGATCTCCTTCAATCCCTCCAGGCGAATGACAGAGTAGTACCTTGAAAGAGGCCAAGACTCGCTCCCGTCCACATTTTCCCAGTTCCTTTACTCAATAATCATTTCAAGCTGAAGAGTCGACGTATTTAGAGAGCGGGAAGAGGCAAGATTTTGAAAATCTCCTAATTTCTACCGCCAATTCTGTTAACTGCAAAATTATCAGTATTTCTGAATACCACTCGAGGACAATTATAGGTGGAAGTCAGCGCCTCCGCGTGTGCCAGGATTGAGTCTTGTTGCCTAGAAAACAGAAAAGTGCACCTATCCGAATCACAGAGGCAGCGGGTGGGCCTACATCTCAAAAGACGGTGCGTATCTATCAGACAACACGGCGCCAGTTGCGACTGACACCGTGATGTCGTACAGACTGACATGATAACCCACATCTCAAACAGAATCTAAATTTACACAATCTGATTAAGAGCGCCGTGATGAGGCGGCAACACCTCTAGCACATGAATCCAGCAAGTTGCGTGAATATTGATTTCAAGGCACTCTGAAGTATCCATCCTTCTCGGATGTTCGACATCGACTATTTATATAAGATAAATCGGACGGACCAGGCAGAATGAGGTAATGGATAAACAAATGCTCCGATTATTAAAATAACAATAACAAAGCTTACAATTTACGACCTCACGAGTTTGAACTCACACGTTGTTTTGAATGAGTGTGGAACGGTGTCCCTCCCACTAACAGAAGAACGTGGATTGAGTGCGTGCGAGTACGAAGTGCTCAGGAGAAATGAGGTAATAATACTAAAGTTGAGCACGTGGACTGGATTCATATAACTCAAGATAAGGGGCAGCAGGGGGTACTCGTGAACATGATGATGGAGTTGCGAATTCAAAAAAAAAAATGGAAAAATTTTTTTAGTACCTCAGAAACGACAACCTTTCAAAGAAAATCCTTCTGCTTCACGTAATTAGTGCTGAAAAAAAATTGGTAAAAATATAAACAAAGAATAAAATTGTGAAACGTACATACAGGAGTGCTTCATAATTTGCAACCTAAACCTAATATTCTTACGGGGGTTAAATCGAGAAGGATTATGTATGGATGAGGGAAATTAGAAATGCTTTACACACATCTTCGGCCCGGGAAACTCCGACGAAAAGAACACGAGGTAGACTAAAACGTAGATGGGAACAAAAAACAACAGAATGCACCTTAAAAAACAGGGAGTGAAGTTTAGGATAAGATTCAGCTGGGCCTGTAGACGCGGAGCTGTGTGAACACGATAATATAACTTCAGACCACCCAAAACTGGGAATTTCTTGGCCGACCTAGTAATTACGAAGATGTAAAGGAATATTCAGCAAATAGAAGTAGCTTTGTCAGTTGATTTATCGATTGCTTGGTCCGTTCCTAGCCACGAATGAGCACCTCTTGCGAGCCAGGAACGTGCTATCACTAGCTGAGGTCCGGTGCGCATGTGTTGATATCCGCCAGGTCAGAGGAGTAGAACTATACACACGGCACAAACGACACAGCAGGAAGTAAGTCTTTGCAGATGGGACTACATCCAGACGCCTCAAACATTATCTCTTATTTATTTAGGTGAGCGCGTGTCGTGAAAAACTAGGTCGATCACCTCACAAAGGTCAGGTAGAGAGTAATCGCGGCAGACAAGCTGATAGCAACCACGTGCACGCCACGTCTGGGAATATACTCATATATATATATATATATATATATATATATATATATATATTTTTTTTTTTTTAGCGGTTTTAAAACGTCTGGCGACGCCGTCCGACTTCCATATTCCATTGCCTTCGGTTGTTCCATTCGCCCATTCTCAGATCTCTCTCACCCATCGCTGTATATATCCCATCCTTCCAGGTTCTTCGGAGACGGCCTCATTTTTTTTCCCTTCCTTCAGGTTTCCTGTTAATCATAATTTTTGGTAATCGCGTTGGGTCCATTCTCTCGACATGACCGTACTAAATGAGTTGTTTTCGGGTTATTCCATCCAATGTCTGGGAACATTCCCGCCCTAAAGAAGAACAGCAAAGCTTAATATATAGCGGAAGTCCTGTCGGACAAAGCTGGACACACTGTCCTTGAACAATCTCTGATACCCTTTACAAATGTGAAGAATCAGGGGAAGAGTTAACGGGCACCGCGAACTTCACCCCTGCCTTCACAGAATGCTGTAATACTCACGCTCCTGGGAAGACTAGTTTCAAAGATTACAATGCGTGGACAGTCCGACCTACTGAGACGCCAGCAATAACGTTCAGTATTTAGCACAAAATTACTGAGTAAAACAACGGAAAGCCACAACGAGGATAGGGCAAAATAATTTCGGCATGAAGATTATTCTGTGACGTTACACCATCTCGATTGGTAATAGTTACTGACATTTCGCGGGATTGTGCTGCCTCCACCATCAGGGTCAAGCACTCAATGAAGGGGAAATTTCTGGCCCTGAAGATGGGGGCATTACGCTCCGCAGAAACATCGGTGACCACCAGTCCACACAACGTAACATCCTAAAAAGCTTGGATATTCAGGAACACCGCTGTGAGAACTCAAAAAATAAATCCGATATGTTCGTGAAGTCCAGTTAACCCGCATCAGTGACCGGTGGAATAGTGGACGTAGATTCGAATCCAAACCAGGGAATAGATGGATGTCTGCGATTTTTTTTCTTTTGCTTTCTTGTTGTCTTCTGTAAGAAAAATGTATTTAACGCGCAAGTGCCTCGATAAGTCATGAAACAATGACCTTCAAAGGAATCTGACGAAGGTATATGGCCACAGTCATCCTTCAATGTCGTCCAGAGGTGTCCATCATCCCGGAGGCTGGGTCTCAGTTTAAATCGGGAAATGGGTGTATCCCTTAGAAAGGGCTAGTCTCAAACCCTCCAGGGACGGACGCAGGCTGATACAGCCTCCGAAACGTTATGTTTTTTTAGCCCGAGAAAATGTGCAATGTCCAAGCGGTCAGTCGCGACTGCGTCCTGCCAAATGTCTAAAACACAATCCACAAGCCCAGAGAACGGGTGGAGGCCCCGAGCCACATTGGCAGAGTAGTAACTGATACATTACTGCAGGGGTAATCATGACGCACTGTATAGTGAGTTGTCAACAACTTCTTTAGAAATGGTGTGCAGGCGCAATTCCTTACTTTATTAAAAAAATTGGCTCACAGTGTAATACGGTACAATAGAAGGTAATAATCTCTTAAATGCTTTCCTGAACTGTTTGATAATACACTGAGATGGATGAACATGACAACGCAGGGAATATTTAAGCCTGTATATTCAAAGCAAATGTTAACTTGTCTTTACTCTTTATAATCCATGTATCAGAAAATCGTCCAAAAACCTAAAATTGGTGTACAGATCTGCACATTTCCGTAGTGTGGCGATAATGTCGAACACGACACATCTCTGTCACTGCGCCAAATAGCAATACATTAAACAGACATGCAAACTGGACTTCTTCCATCTTCTCGTTATTTGTTAAGACACAGCGTTTCATCAGGTAACAAAAATGAAAACATTAACCTTTTTAAAGCCTAGCGGTTTCTTTACGTACCACCAGGTTTAACATTCAAAAATTCTACATGGTGCTCACCGTGCGTTGAGTGTTTTGTACGGATCTCAGAACAGATAGCGGCCTTTGCTTCATACAGCATTAACTGGTTGGTTTTTATAACCGTGGTGGAAAGTGTTTACTGAGCGGTACGGACTGGCTCCTTACATAAAGCAGATTACGTTTAGTCTTTAAAAGGTGAACAGGATTCATCAGACTGTTACTGTATACACAGACTAACCTCACGACGAAAGTACAGCCACTTTCGGAAACACTGTGTTTAGCGGAAGCGAAACGATTAAAAGAGTCCAATATGCGCGTCGTGCCACAAACCTTTAGACAGAGTACACAAAAAATATAAAGAGTCAGTCGAACACAACTTATGTTCTCCATCAGATGCATATGCTACATGTTTCGGATTAACTAACTGATCCATCGTCAGGCCTTTTATACAATACAAACAGCTAGGAAATGCAATGACATGTCAACATACGTGCATTCATCGTGTGTTCATTGTGGTATCCCACATTACCAAATATTATTATAATAAAATTTCTATATTTAAAAATACATCAATATTCAAATTAAAAAACACCATTCGGGTTAAAAATATACTTCAGAGAAAGCTTTATAAACATTACTAGTCACAGACTGTATGCAGTATCATGGAAAAAGGCTGTAACTCGTACGAATTCGGCAAAAGTTATATTCAGTGAAACGTGCGTTTGATTTTTCTCTACAAATATTGTTCTAGTCTTGTCGTTCTGATGAACATTTTGCATACTGAGTCCGAGATTGCCGTAGCAACGCACACAAATCTTCCTGCACAGTCCGTTATTAGCGTTCTGTTTTAACCAACCTTGGAATCGGCCTCGGAATTTAAAACGCCCCAATATCAAGTATTATGTATCTCACTCAGCAATTCAGCATTCAGTTTTTCCATGCGAACAGGCGGACGGGAAAAGCGATTTCAACAGGCGCCCCACCGGGATGTCCACAAAACAGGAAACCGAAGGCACAGGTCATTACCGCCTTTAGACATAATTATATAATTCTTCTTCTATGGCGCAACAGCCCAACATCGGGCCTTGGCCTCCTGTTCTTCAGGTTTCGAGACATATTATGTTTTCGGAGAGAGGCTGTAAGCCCCTCGCCCAATCCCCCACCTGGAGGACTAGGTCTTCGTATTTATGATCTCCGGAGACAGGGTGGCCTAGTTATACCCTTTGGCATTGGGCAGCTCGGGACCTCGGGAGCGCCACTTCCCGTACTCACAATAATTGTGAGTCCCTGAGGTCAATGGTGCATAATTACAGTGATAAAAGGAATTAAAGACACAGCAAGATAATCCTACTTTGTGAACGAATGAAATGTTTTAAAGACATGGTTTAATGCAAGGCGCAAAAAGAGAATTAATTAAAACTGGGACAGTCTAAGTAGAAAGCCATAATTTGGAGGCTATGAAAGAAGCAATAAAACAGTAATGAGATCAGTCTGTCTGAAGGATAACTACAGCGACTCTTAACAAGTGGCTAAGGTCACCCAGAATAAAGTTTACACACTCTCACGGAACCCAATAAAACTGAAATTAGAACTAAAATTTCATTGAAAATTACAGGCCTAATATCAATTTCCAACTCAGCAAAAATAAATAAACTGTTCTGTAGCTTACAGCTACCACTACCCCGTTTCGATTTATACTTCTAGTATTTAATGGCGCTATTTCATCTTCAAACAGTAGCCTAAACAGTTAAAAGTGGGAAATCATCATGAGTAGTGAGCAGGTAAGGATTTTTAATGCAGTTATTCAGGAAGACCACAAAACCCTCTCAGGGCTGCCAGTGGGCGATGTTCGACCGCCTGTTTCCATAAAACGAGCCTACAGCTTACTACCACGGCATTCATACAGTTGGGTTATTTAACAACAATGTCACTAGCTCACACTGTGCGCAGTTGTAATGGTAAGTACACGTAAATAACAATGAATTGGGAAGGATGTTCAAGGAAGAGACTGCAGCGTCATTTGAGATGCTACCCAGGCATTTATTTGGAGTCACTTGGAGAAAACGCAGAATAACCTGTCAGAATAATCGTTGCCTCGGCAGAGGCCCTAACGAGGCGCCACCCGAAAACAGTGGGGCCCAATCCTTCGTTGAAACAGCACAACTGTTTCCACAGCTTCTGCTAGTAGGCGAAAAGTCGCAAAAGCGACGCCGAAATGAAGGTACGAGCTAAATGTGATTCAACGTGCTCGCGTGGAGCTGTATTAGCAGAGGGGGTGGAGGGTGGGGGACTCGTTTCACGTAAACAGGTACGGGTATATCGCTCGTTTAAGCGAACACTCCTTAGGGGGTGCTCGTTGAACGAGAGACAAATGTAAAAGATATTTTGCTGCACGACACTAAGCCATATTTTTCTGTTATCCGTAGTTGTTTTCTAGCTTCCAAGGTGTCGGCTAGTCAGCCTGTGGCATCCTGGGCTGTGACGCCGCATAATCGATGTCTGCCCAGAAGATGGAGACCACTCGGTATTTATTGTGAAGATGATGCGAAACGTTCAGAATCTCTCGTCTTCCAGTTTGTATCCAAACATATAAAGATCATTCAGACACAACCACATTTATTTTTACTTAAGCATGCCTACTTGTTTCGATTTACACATACCTACTGTATCATCAGGCCATTATTATGAAAGTTTAAAAATAAGGCAAAATAATGCAATTATAAAGTTTTTTAAGGTGGCCTGACGATGGTCTGCGCAGACCGAAAAAAGTAGGCATGTTTAAGTAAAAATAAATGTGGTCATGTTTGACGGGTTTATGACGGATTGCTTCAGAAGTCTCATAAACACAGCGGGATGTCCTCCACAACATTACTCAAAATACAGATTACAATATACATAACTAATTTCGCCTGTTGTTTTGCATGGGTGTGAAACTGGTCTCTCACTTTGAGAACGGAACGTAGGCTGAGGGTGTTTGAGAGACCTAGTAACAGTGGAGTGGAGAAGACTACGTATCGAGGAGCTTGATGATCTCTACTCCTCCCCAAATAGTATTAGGGTGATCATATCAAGAATAACGAGATGGGCGGGGCATGTGGCACGTATGGAAGACCTAGGCTTAGATGAGAGAATCATATTAAAATGTATCTTTAGCGTCAGATCTGGCTCAGGGTGGGTACAGGTGGCGGGCGATTGTAAGTGCGGTAACGGAAATTAGGATTCTATAAAATTCAGGGAATTTCATTACTGTCTGAGGATTTGTTAGCTTCTCAGGAAGAACTCTGCTCCATGTAGTCAGTCAGTCAGTTAGTTAGTTATGCGAAACACAAATACTGCGTGGCAAAGTGCAGCTTCTTAATGTTCGACCAAGAGGTAGACTACATGTACGTGTATTAGCCCCTGGGACTGGAAGGGATACACAAGGTCGGAAAGATGCACCCGCTTCTCTCCACAGAACTCATACTTTCTAAACGCGTTCTGTGCCTTTTAAAATTATTGTGATTTATCGAATGTTTAAAAAATGTTGAAGCTAAACACAAAACAAAAATGCACAAGCATTCATCATTCTCTGCGTTTTGTTAAACTCTGGCCAGATATAAAATTGCTTCCAAAGTTGTAAGCTTCAAAAAATCTAACCCTACATATGGCCTAAGTTATGCTTCAGTGTTCGGTGAGATGAAAGGTTCTTGTGAAAACTTATATAATTTCATCTGTACTGCTTGCAAGATGTGGCCCACACTTGAATTCCAGCAACAAGTTTCAGTACTCACCCCCAATAAAATGTAGGCAAAATCCAAAAAAACTCAGTGGCCGCGCGGTCTAAGGCGTGGGTCTGCGGCCGCTCGCTTGTTGGAATTGCGGGTTCGAATTCCGTCGGGAGCATGGATGTCTGTCTCTTGTGAGTGTTGTGTGTTGTCAGGTAGAGGTCTCTGCGACGGGCTGATCACTCGTCCAGAGGAGTCCTACCGACTGTGGTGTGTGTGATTGTGATCGTGAAGCATCGAGAATGACGAGACCCTGGTCCACTGGGGGCTGTTGTGCCATGAAAAAAAAAGTTCCGTACATGCAACATACAAATAGAACAGGCGATAAGCAATATCTCTGCTTCATGCGTTAACTTTTGAATTATGTGCATGTCAAAGTAAACGGACGCACTATCAATGAAGGCTTAACGACAACATGAATGTACCACAGACAAATTGAATGTACGAATGCGAGTCTTGAAGGTGCTGTTTAAAATTCGGTAAAAAGTGCAAGTCCATAGGCGTTAGAAGCTTCGCCCATCACAAACCTGTAAATTCATACCCGCTTCGTCTGTCACAGACCTGTACATCCTTAACTTGGCCCTACATACAAAGCGTAAATCCACATGCGTTCACAGCTCCGGCCATCACAAACTAGAATCGAAATCCTGTCCGATAGGAGGGAAGTATGTTGGTTAAAGGTTGGAAAATGACAAATCGAGTCAACTAAGCTGGGTCCTCATTCAACAGGTCGTTCCACTGCAGTGAGCAGAGGCTCGAGTAGAATGTACAACTAACCAGTCCTTTGAAGATCACCGCCTTCTGAAATGTGTCGCAGAAATTTACCACCATTTCTGGTGTACTACCTTTAATCCCCTTACATCTCTTATATATGGATTCGTTCCCTCCGAAACTTCGGCGAACTTCTACCAGACTACACGGCGTCATGTGCCAGAAGTGATCTTCATACCGAGCGAATTCACAACCTCAACAATCGTAGGTAGGTCTTTTGTTACAAAAACATACAGACTACACTGTTTGACGTAAGGAGACTACACACATTTTGTAGTGGCAGACTTTTTTTTTTTTGAAAATGTTTATTGCTCTGAAGTTTGTAGTACAGAGATACACCTGGATACAAGAATAACAAAATGTTCCCAATTCACCATTTTACATGAGTTATGTCTCGTCTTGCGGGTGAT
>Ga0131853_10012483_pt1 | contig 15568 bp, 15 predicted proteins | sample TergutLab28metaG_FD_92764 | JGI IMG/M metagenome (GOLD analysis project Ga0131853, IMG submission 92764) | Labiotermes labralis P1 segment gut microbial communities from Petit-Saut dam, French Guiana - Lab288 P1 (version 2) (version 2) | ecosystem: Host-associated > Arthropoda: Insects >...
CATGTTGCGGGTGATGGGCACGTTGATATCGAAGGGGGCGTGCAGGCTCGGGGTCGTGTGCCAGGCGTCGAAGGTGTCGCCTGGGCGCGTCGGGGGCGTCGGAAGGGTCAGCCTCGAGTCCTTGGGCACTGTCGAGGGGCGCACGAGGGAGCCGCCGTTGGTCATATAGGTTACGGTGAAAGTTTCGACCGCGACGCCGTCCGTGTCGCAGGCCGCCGCGAAAAAGCCCAGCGCGGCCAGCGCCAAGGCGGCCCGCAAAAATCTAAAAGCCCTTTTCATGTGGTAATCTCCTTATGATTGTCCGCTCTTATCATTTTTGACTTTCTGTTTTGAGTTGTCCGTAGCAAGCGCTACGAGGATCTGCGCGCGGCCATCCAGCCGTCAATACTACTGCCGGAGAAAACCTGTCTCCCGCATAGCTTACGCATCGAATTGCATCGTGGGAGCGCCCGGCTCCTCCTTGCGGCGTCACGCGAGTAAAGGCGTCGCCAGCGGTGGAATACGAAAGCGCGCCGTCGCGTTACGTTCGAGCCTATCCCTTATTCGTATTCTACCTGAGACAAACGCTATTGTCAATACCTTGGTTTGGGCATCCTCCGCAGCGGCCCCTCGAGCAAGCCGGCGGTTTTTGCTACGGAAGGCGCCCACTGGCCGCAGGCATGGCTTATATTTCCGAGGCCAAAGCGCCGCGCTCCGGGGAGCGCGGCGCTTTGGCCCCGACTACCATTCCCTGGGCTTGAAGCCCTCGGGTATGTCCATCGCCATCGTGTCGCCGGACTGGACGATCACGTAAAAGCCGGCGTCGAGGGCCGCCTTCCTTTCCGCCGCGCCGAACGCCGCCCCGGCTATCGCGCCGAGAATGCGACGCTTGTCGCCAAGCCCGGATCGGTAGGCGCGCAGCGTTTCGATCCGCGCCTGGTGCTTGTCCATGTCGTTCAGGTGCGGCTTGGCCTTTACCTCCACGGCCACGATGCTGTCCGCGCTTTCAAGAAAAAGGTCTATCTCGGCGATTCTTCTCTTGCCTTCCCTTAGCTCAAGGTTTTTCGACGAAAGCGCAAGGTTGAAGCCCAGGTCGTTGAACCGGTCCGCGATGCCCGGCGCCACTAGATGCTCGACGATCTCGCCGAAGGTGTTTTCGATCCCGCCCAGCTTCGAGTTAAGACGGCTCCATTCCTCGTCGCGCTTGCGCTCCGCCGCCGCGCGTTCCGCCACGTAAGCCTCGCGTTGCTCGATTTCGGCCTTGAGGCGACGTTCGTTTTCCTTCATCTGCTCGGACATCTGCTCGGAAAATTCCCTTTGGCTTTTCGACACGTCGCGCAGGATCGCCCAGATTTCCTCGGGGGTCGCGGGCGGCATTTTGGTCGCTGTTTCCATGCTCCTCTCCTGTAATGGCATTATACGTCGTTCTTTTAATGGCGTATACCATATACATGGTGCGAAAGCGCGTTTTGCATGGTTCCCCGGGAATAAATCCCCGCCAAAAAAGTTTTTCATATAGAAGCGCGGCCTTTCCTCCTAAAGCCCTCGGGCTAAAGCCCTCGGGCTAAAGCCCGACGCGAATGCCCTGCGGCCAGCGGGCGCGCGGCCCCCTTTTTTCCTTGACCTGAAGCGCCCTTATAATTATTTTTTGGTATCGCCTGCGCGGATGCGTCGGCAAAGGAGAAAAAATGATAAAAAAAGTGTTGATCGCGTTGGTTATCGCCGCTACGGCCTCTGGAGCGGCCTTCGCCGAAATTCGCATGAGCGCTGGAGCGGGAGGCTCCATGGACATGGGCAGAATAGGCGGAATGAGCGTCGACTTCGAAGGCGTAAAGATGTCGTCGAACGTTTATCACACAGGCTTTGGCGGCTTTGTCTTCCTGGACGCCACATACGTCGAATTTTCGACGGCCTTTATGTTCGGGCCGACGGGGACTACCGTTAATCTGGGCCCCATAACCATGACCGGGGAAGGCTCGTTTATGTCGCTGGATTTCGGCCTGCTTGGAAGATTCCCCTTCGAGCTGGGCGCGGGAAACATCTCGGTCTTCCCGCTTCTGGGCGTAGGCTACAGCCTCGTGCTATCCACCGAGGATCCGGACGGGAATAAGCTCGACAAGCCGGGCGACTTTAGCTCGTTTAGAATCATGGCCGGCGTGGGAGCGGACTTCGATATAGGCTCCGGCCTTTTTATCAGGGCCCAGGCCCTTGGCCGATACAGCTTCGCGCCCAAGGTCATTAGGGAAAACGGCGACCAGTCGAACGTCAACGGCGGCTTCGGAGCGCTCGCCCGCGTGGGCTTGGGCTTTAGGTTCTAGGCAGGCAGGCGCCTGTCTAACCCCCGCAGGGGTTGGGCAGGCGCTTTTCCTCATCGCTCTGGTTTCCCATCCCCATTCCTTAACTATGCGTCTATAGGCCCGATTTTCGGAAAACTTTCCCCGAAAAGCCGCCACTTCCTTTCTCTTCCCGCACGAATTCCTAAACCGCGGCGACGCGGCGGCCGATATTCAACTGACGGGATTTTCTTCCCGCGCTAGGGGGCATTTTGATTAGAGGCTGGTACACGGCGGCAAGCGGGATGAAGGCCCAGCAATGGCGCATGGACGCGGTTGCGAACAATCTTGCGAACGTCAACACGAACGGCTTTAAGAAGGAAGTGGCCGCGTTCAAGGCCTTTCCGGAGCTTTTGGTACGGCGCATGGAGGACGACGGGGTTCGCGCGAACCCTTTCGGCTCGTCGGATTACGCGCCGGTGGTCGGGCGCCTGGGCACGGGAGTCGAGCTTAACGAGCTTTACACCGACTTCGAGCAGGGGCCGCTGCGGGAAACCTTCAGCGATTTCGACTTCGCGCTTAACGGCAAGGGATTCTTCGTCGTGGAAACGCCCTGGGGCGAGCGCTACACGCGCAACGGCGCCTTTCAGCTTGGAAAGGAGGGCTTTCTTCTGACGAACGAGGGCTATCCCGTTTTGGGCGAGAACGGCCGGATTCGCATCACCGAAAATAATTTCAAGGTCGATCAGGAGGGCCGGATCTGGGTGAACGCCGCGATCAGCGACGACCCGGAAACGCTCGTGAGCAGGGAAGGAAACCGCTGGGAAGACACCGTAGTCCTTGACACCCTGCGCATCGTGGAGTTCGAGCTTGACCGCTACCTTGAAAAACAGGGCGACAGCCTCTGGCGGGAAAGCGCCACCTCCGGCCCGGCGGAAATCGCCGAGGGCTCAAGGAGAGCGACGGTGATCCAGGGCTTCGTGGAAGCGGCGAACATCGACCCGGTTTTGGAAATGGTGCAGATGATAGAAATAAACCGCGCCTACGAGGCGAACCAGCGGGTGATTCAGGCGCACGATCAGAGCGCCGGCACGCTGATAAATCAAGTGGCCAGAGTGGGCCAGAGGTAACCAATGGTAAGAAGTTTGTGGACCGGCGCGTCCGGAATGATAGGCCAGCAGGCGCAGGTTGATACTATTTCCAACAATCTGGCGAACGTGAACAATCACGGCTTTAAAAAACAGCGGGTGGAATTTCAGGACCTGATTTACCAGACCCTGCGCGTGGCCGGAACGCCGGCGACGGAAAACACCGTTACGCCGGTGGGCGAGCAGATGGGCCACGGAACGCGAGTTTCGGCGACCCAGCGGGTTTTTTCGCAGGGCTCGCTTCAGCAGACCGACGTTCCCACCGACATCGCGATCGCCGGCGACGGCTTTTTCCGCGTGCAGATGTTCGACGGCTCCTGGGCCTACACGCGCAACGGCGCCTTCGCCGTGGATTCGGACGGGCGCATGGTTACGAGCAACGGCTATTGGCTTTTGCCGGACATCCTGATGCCGGAAGGCTTCCTGCCGGACAGCATCGCCGTGTCGCAGGACGGCAGGGTTACCGTTCGCGTGCCCGACATCGATCCCAACGATTCCATCGAGGTTGGCCGCATCGAGCTTTACCGCTTTCCAAACCCTGTAGGACTTATGGCCGCCGGGGACAACCTCTTTAGGGTTTCGGCTGCCTCAGGCGATCCCATTCCCGGCGTCCCGGGCTTTGAGGGCATGGGCACCCTGCGCGGAAAGTTTTTGGAAATGTCCAACGTCGCCGTCGTGCAGGAAATGGTAAACCTGATCGTGGCGCAGCGCGCCTACGAGTTCAATTCAAGGACCATTCAGACCAGCGACAGTATGCTGGGAACGGCCACGGCGCTGCGGCGTTAATGCAAGCGCAAAGGGGTAAGGCATGGATTTACGAAGCCTGGGAATGACCGGCACGCCGAATATGCTCCAGCCGAGCCTTATCGGCGGGAATATGGCCGCGCGGGAAAAAAGCGCCGTGGACATGCAGTCCTTCGAGGAGGCGCTGCGTAGCGCCGCCAACCGAAACGCCGCGCCTGCGCCATCTGAGCCAGCGGCTCGTTCAGAGCCTGCGTCTCGAAATGAACCGACGGTTCATTTCGAGACGGCGCCGGAATTGTCGCGCGCCGCTCCCCTGCCCCCCGGCGCGACCATAGATCGCGAAAGCGAGCTTTACAAACAGTGTTCCGAGCTTGAATACTTTTTGGTTAAAACCCTTGTCGACAGCATGAGAAGCACGGTGCAGCGTTCCGGCCTTATCGAGCAAAGCTTCGCCGGCGATATGTACGAGGACATGCTTTTCGACGAATACGCGCGCAGCCTTACGCAGAACGCCAACTTCGGCCTTGCGGAAATGGCCTATCTTGAATTGACGGGGCAGCGCGGGATGGCAGTCCTGCGCTAGTGTTCCGGAATATTCGGTTTGCAAAATCGCAACGTTCGGTAATTCCTTGCCAGGCAAGGAATTACCTCAACCTGCATACCGCCATTTGAATATTCCGGAACACTAGCAGCGCAGCCGGGGAACTGTTGCGCGTCCACGGCGGGGGACTTCCCCCGCCAAATTCCGAGGAGGTGGCGCCTCGTGAAAGCTCAAGAGGACATTCTTTTCGAGGAATTCGATTCTTTCCACTTTTTTCACGGAAGCTCCCGCAATTGGTCCATGAGCAATTACCATCTTCACAAGCAGCACGAGTTGCTTCTGGTTCTCGGCGGGGGCGGCGCGCTGGAGGTCGGCGACAGGAAGTACGAGATGAGACCGGGGGACTTGTTTCTGCTGAACAGCCAGGAGCGCCATCGCACGACCGGAGAGAAGAACGGGCCTTACGAAAGGTTCGTGCTGCAGTTCGATCCCGAGTGCTTCGCCGGCGTCTCCGAGGCGCTTGGCTATAACTTCACCATGTTTTTTGAGAACGGCCGCGAGGATTTTGTCCACAGGATTCATCTGCGGGACGCGAATCTGGAAAGGTGCGTCGGCCTTTTTACGAAAATAGGGCGATACGCCGCGAGCGGCGGCAGGGCCGAGGGGCCTTCCGTCAAGTTCAGGCTGTCCATATTGGAGCTTCTGGTTTTTGTCAATGAGATTTACGATCTTTTCGCGGCGCGGGATCGCGAGCGGCCCGAGCGCGGCGCCGCGCCGGGGAAGGAATTCGGCCGCGCCGTGCCCCAGGGGGAACTCGTCAAGCGGATCAAGCGCTACATTATGGACAACGGGGAAAAAAACCTGTACCTGGACGTCGTCGCCGAGAAATTCTCGATAAGCAGGTACTACCTGAGCCGTTATTTCAAGAAGGAGACGGGCTTCACGCTGGCCCAATACATCACCGGCCGGAAGATCGCGCTGGCCATGTCGCTGCTCGACGAGGGCTATTCCGTGGCGGACGCGGCGCGCAGGCTTTCGTTTTCCAGCGACACGCACTTCATATCCGTCTTCAAGAAAAATTGCGGCATCACGCCGAAGCAGTACGCGAAATCCAGGGACAGCAAGGATATATAGCTTTTTCGTCGAAACATTAAACTCTTGAGCCTGAAATGCCGGTAGAATCTGCTTGCGCGGGAGGCGAATCCCGCGCGGCGAATTTATAAGGAGACGCGCCGTGGAAAAACGGTTTCTTGTCCTGCCGGCCTGCGCTGCGCTTTCGGCCTGCGGCGGTTCCGGGAGAGGAGAGGCTAAAGGGCAATCGAACATGCTTTCACGATGCCCCAAGGGAGAGTATTCATGAAAAAAACCTCGGCCCTGCGCTACTCCGTGGGCATGTTCGGCGGCTCGCTGCCTTTTAACATGTTCACGGCTTTCATGGCGTTCTATTACGTGGACGCTTTGGGGCTTGACATGCGAATTTACGCGTCCTCGCTCATAATCTACGCCATCCTGGACGCGATAGACAATCCGATATACGGCTTTCTTTCGGATCGGACGCGCACGCGCTTTGGCCGCCGAAAGCCTTGGCTGTTGGCCGCTTCGGTTGTGTTTGTTATATGCTTTGTCGCTTTTTTCAGCCCTCCTTCGCGGCTTGAGGGCGGCGCTTTTATCGCCTATTTCATCGCGACAATGCTGCTTGTGCAAACCGTCATGTCCATGATTCAGGTTAACTATAACGCGCTTCTTCCTGATCTGTTTCGCACGGTGGAAGCGCGGGCGAAGGCGAACTCCATGCGCCAGGCATGGATGTTCGCCGCCACTATTCTGGGGGTCGCGCTGACTCCGGTTATCGCGGGCGCGATCGGCTACCCCTTAACCGCGGCTGTTTTTGGCGCCGTCAGCCTTGTCGCGCTTTTGACTATGGCCACGGGCATTCATGAAGATCCTGATTACCGGAACTACAAGGCTCCGGCGATTCTTCCCAGCATTAAAGAGATTTTGAGCAACAGGAAATTCTGGCTGGTCGCCGCTGTAAGCACTTTGTACGGCGCCGCGCAGGCGATTTTGCTGGCCGCGATTCCTTTCTATATTGCCTATGCCTTGGAGCTTGACGGCGCTTCCGCCAGCGCGCTTCTTGGAACGGTCTTTGTTACGGCCGCGGTTATGCTGTTTCCGTGGGCGGCGGCGGTGCGCAGGTTTTCTTTGCTTGCCGTTTGGCGCCTTAGCCTTTTGCTGCTGGCGCTGTCTTTTTTGCCGTTCTATTTTGCAAATAGTTTGGCGGTGGCGATTATCGGCGGTTTCTTTGTCGGCGCGGCATTGGGCGGCATAGTTACCACGAATGACATCGTGGTCGCGCTGCTCTTGGACGAGGACAGGGAGCGGCATGGGCAAAGGCGCGAAGGGACTTTTCAAAGCATACTTAATTTCGCCGCGCGCCTGGGCGGGCTGATTCAAAGCGCGGCTTTTTTCCTTATTTTTATTTTGTTCGGCTTTGCGAGCGGCGATAATCCGGGGCCAAATCCAGGCGGCGCCTCGCGCTTCTTGCTGGTAGCGATTCCCGTTACCCTTATGCTTATCGCTTTTATCGTATCGTTGTTTATGAAGAAAGACGCCGGTGGAAAGGAGGAGCGCAATGCGGTATCTGATAATTAATGCCGATGATTTCGGGGTTTGCCGGGCGACGAATCAGGCTATCGAGGAAGCCTTTGAGGGCGGGGCTTTAAGCTCCGCCACTTTGATGACGCCATGCGATTCGGCCAAAGACGCGCTTGCCCGCGCAAAGGCAAACCCAAAGATTCGAATGGGGCTGCACATAACCACGACCTCGGAATGGGCGCGGAAATGGGGCCCGATTCTTGGCGCGGAGAATGCGCGATCGCTGGTTGACGAAAACGGATTTTTTTATAGCTCAAGCGAAGCCTTCGCCGCGCAGGCGCAAGGAGCGGAACTGGCGGCTGAGATTGAAGCCCAGTACCAATGTATGTTGAGCGAAGGGTTTCGCCCTACCCATGCGCATTCCCACATGCGCAGCGTCTATGGCATTGGCGGGCCTTCTTTTATGAAGGAAACGCTGGAATTTTGCGCTCGCCATGATCTTCCCTTCCGTTTTCCCCGGCGCCTGGAAGGAGTGAAAGAAATTTTTCGCATGGCATCGGTGCCCCCTGCGCTTGAGGCGGCTCATGCGCAGGCTGTAGCATACGCCGATGCTCTGGGCGTTAAGCTGATCGATAATATTTCCACATGCTCGGTGGGTTTTGCCGCCCTCACTAGTTATGAGACGCTAAAGAACGCGTACAGGGAAGCGATTTCCCGCCTGCCTGAAGGAGTATCGGAAATCTTCATGCATCCCTCATTGGGAAACTCTCCCATCGCGGAAGACAATCCCCGTTGGCAAGCGCGAGTGTGGGAACATCGCCTGCTGCTGGATGATGAATTAATGAGGCATATCGAAAAAGAAGGCTTTAGCCTAACCACTTATAACGAGGCTCCTTTTTCGCGCGCAGGGCAACACTCGGGATAACCGCGTTGGCCTATATTGAATACCCCCTGGAAAACGGCTATATCAACCGCTTCATGGTAACGGACGTGGACGCGCGGCCGCAGCGCTTTGAAAAAGCGGTGTTGCGCGGCAAGGTGAACGAATGGCTGAAAAAAGGCTTCGCCATACATGAAAATCCATGCAGGAAGGAATTTATCGAAAAGAGGCGCGGCGTTTTGCCTGATCCGGCTGGCTCGTATAAATGGCGAATGTATTTTCCTTTCGGCAATATTGGCATGGAGGCATCAGGGTTTTATTTTGTCCCTACGTATCTGCGCAGCTATAGCAAGGTTGAAGTGTTTTCTTCCGCCAGGCAAAACATGAAATTCCAATTGGAAACTTGCGGGGCCGCGACTTTGTGGTTGGACGGGCGGCTTGTCATAAACTTTGCGCCGTTCACAAGGAACGCTGCAAAGACGGTCGAATTTGAGATACCCTTTAATAAGGGCGGCAATGACATAACGATCTGCCTTGAGGACCTTGCTGAACGCGACACGGACTATTTTTTTCGTCTGCGCTGCATGGATGACGACTCTGGCCTTGTGATGAGGCTGCCGCTAGGCGGCCTAGGCGATCCTTCTGAGCTTGCGCAAATCGAAGCCATGCTAAGCGATATTAATTTTGACAAAGAAGTCTATGTCGATGAGCCGGGGCGGCTGCGCATTACAAACCCCTTTGATAAGAATATCGCCATTGACCTTGAAGCGCTGTCCTCAAATTGGATTGGGACATTGACAAAGCGTGAAGTGCAGGATATTCGGCGCAATTCGCTGGCTCCCGGCCGGCAATGCCTTAGCATTCCGTCGATCCATTCAGGATATTACTGTTTCCATGTTAGCTGCGATTATTGCGGAATCATTGTAGGCAGGATCATTGGGGCGCAATTTGCTTCAGGAAATTTACAAAACATTAACGAGCCTGTGGCGGAAAAACGCAAATCCCACATGATCGATCTTGTGGCCGATAGCGAGATTCACAATGTTTTCAAGGCCTGCGCGATCTTGCATAAGAATGGCGATATGTCGCTTGCGCAAGCCATCGTAACCGGCGAGCTTGCAGGCATAGCGGCCAAAATGGACTGCTCCGATTTTCATTTCGCGATAGTTTTGCACCTATACATCGCCCATGCGGATCGGCTGTCTCCGACTCTGAAAGCCGCCATTCGCAGAACTATGCTCGGATACCGTTACTGGATAGACGAGCCTGGCGATGATGTCATGTGGTTTTTCTCGGAAAACCATGCTCTGATGTTTCATGTTTGCCAGTATTTGGCCGGGGGCTTGCTGCCTGACGAAATTTTCGAGGCAAGCGGGCGCAAGGGCGCAAACATGCGCAAGAAAGCGGAAAAACTGCTTGGCGAATGGTTTGAGCATTTCTTCGATGAATTTATAACGGAGTGGCATTCCTCTGCATACATCCCCGTGGATTTTCTTGGCCTGGCCATACTGTTCATTCATGGCGACGAAGATTTGCGCAAAAAATCCAAGAAGGCCATGGATATGCTCTGTCGCTGCCTTGCAACTTGCGCCTACGACGGCGCGCTTATGACAACCGCGGGCAGAATCTACGAAAAGGAATTGAAGGGGGCTTTCGTCTCAGGAACAACCGGCATTTTGCACATGCTGTACAATACGGGCACCGCATGTAGGGCTGATTTTGCCTTGCCCCTAGCTATAAGCAGTTACGAGCCGCCTGCGCAATATGCGCGTTGCATAAATCCTGCGAGCGATAGCTTGATTTTTCAAAGCGCGCAAGGCTTTGAAAAGCACGTTAGCACCTACATTTATAAAGATGCTTATGGAATTTTATCAACCTCAGTAAACTTTAAGCCTTTTGAAAATGGCTATCAAGAGCATATCGCGCATTGCGCCCTAGGCAAGACGGCGCAAGTATTTGTAAATCATCCGGGCGAATGCCATCCCTACGGAACGGGCAGGCCCAACTTTTGGGCAGGAAACGGCGTTTTGCCCTTGGCCAGCCAAGAAGGGGATACGGCCATTTTACGCTACAATTTGGGCAATCATAGAATAGGTTATACTCATGCCTACGTTCCTTTGTCGGAATTTGACGAGCATATCATATCCGATAATATCGTGGCATTGAGAAAAGGCCAAGGGTTTGTTGGCGTTATGGCAAAGAATGGCATGGAGTTGGTTAAAAAAGGGCCTTGCGCAAAGAGGGAATTTATAAGCGAAGGCGCGAAAAATGTCTGGGCGATAAAACTAGGCAATGCCGACATGCACGGCAGTCTTTCAAAATTTCTTGATACTGTTGGCAAAATAAACATTGAATAGGGGGAGCGCAACAATGGAACGCAGCGTAATCGAGGAAAAACTGAAATTGGTGGCAAATAGGATGATGGCCATAAGGAGTCATGGCATAAAAGAGGTTTTTCCTATCAGCCTTATTGATATAAATTGCTGGGAATGGCCACAGGGAGTGGGAATTTTCGGACTTTATAAATATTACACGATAAGCAAACGGCAGGAAATTCTTGACTTTCTTTTGTCGTGGTACGATGCGCGTATCTCCGAGGGTATTCTTGAAAAAAACGTAAATACCACTTCTCCCATGCTAACCCTTACATACCTTTACGAGATTACGGGCAAAGAAAGCTACCTGCTGCTTATCAAGGAATGGGCGGACTGGATTATGGAGGAAAAAGGTCTCATTCGCACGGGGAACGGCTGTTTCCAGCACATGATAACCGGCAATGCCAACGACGGCGAAATTCTTATCGACACTGTTTTTATGACTCTGCTGTTTCTGGCGCGGGCGGGCAAAATTCTTGCCAGGCCCGATTATCTGAATGAGGTAAACTATCAATTTTTATCTCACATACAATACCTGTTCGATGCAAAGGCCGGGCTGTTTTATCATGGGTTCAATTTTAACCTAAATCATAACTACGGCAAAGTGCATTGGGGCAGGGGAAACTGCTGGTATACGGTGGCCATTCTGGAATATTTAGACGAATTTGAAATTGATCCGGCCTTGCGCAGGTACTTTACCAGCGTATATTTGGCGCAAATCGCCTCCCTTAAAACCCACGTTGACGGCGAGAAAAAACTTTGGCGCACCGTAATCGATGACGCAAGCTCTTACATAGAAATCTCCGGCTCCGCCGGTTTTCTCTGCGGCATGATGAAGGGGGTGAAACAAGGCATTCTCAGCGAAAAAGCGCACGGGAACATTATCGCCGGCGCCCTGGAAAATATCGTTGCCTACATAGCGGATGACGGCGCCGTGGAAAACGTATCCTATGGCACGCCGGTGGGCAACGACAAAGAATTCTACATGAATATTCCCATACGCCCCATGACATACGGGCAGGCGCTGATGATTTTATGCCTGGCGCAGGCCATAAGCTGAATCGTTAAATATCACGGCTTTACGGATATTCGGAAAGGCGCGCCCTTGGAACATGCGCGCGCCGAAACTATTTCCGGCAAACAAACATTCCAGCGTCCTTTTCTATCCTAAACATTCCGCGCGCCTTGACAATCCCGGCAATCTCGTCGCGCATCTCATCGAACACGGCTTTCGGCAGATCGTTGTACGACGCGACATATTCCATCAAATCGTCCGCGCTTGTCACTTCCAGGCAATCGACATAGCGCCTTAGCTCTATTTCGCTAAAATATTTTCCCAGCGCGTCGCCGCCGTTTTCCAAGCTAAATGTAAGGCCCTTTGAATAAGCGAAATCCGCGGCATCCGAATAACCGCGATACATATCGTTAAGTTCCTTCAAATTATTTTCGCCGATTGTCGTCGCGTAAAAGGCGCCGCCGTCCTTAAGCGTCCGGCTTGCCTCGCCTAGCGCCTTATCCAAGTCCGGCGCGTGGTACAGCATGTGATTGGCAATAATCGCGTCAAAATTATTTTCCGGAAAGGGAATCTCCTGAATGTCCATCGTCCTAAACGAAAACCCGGCCGTCCCGCCAAGCAGCGCTTGCGCCTTCTCCACCATCAACGGCGAAAAATCGGTAAGAACAACGCGAGCGTTTTTCGGCGCGAGCCTTCCAGCCCACAGCGCGCCCGTGCCGCAGCCAATTTCCAGAATGGCATCGCCCTCGCTAAAAACAAACTGCTGGAAAACCCAATTGGCCCAGCCCTGTTTGTTCGCGCTGTATTGCGCATGCAGGCTCGCCCTAACGGAAAGCGCGTCTTTTTCCACATACTGGCCGCGCACATGCGCCGGATCGTTTATGCCCATGCGCCGATGATAGCCTATTGCGGGCCAAAGCGCCAATAGGCGCTTTGGCCTCAAATACAAGCCACACAACCTAAACCCACTCTGCGGGGCGAAGGCCCCGCAGAGTGGGTTTTCCTACAGAAGAGCGGCCTTTAGCTCTCAATGCCCAGCGCGAATGCCCTGCGCTCCGCCGCGCGCGGGCGCCGAGGGCATTCGCGCAGCGCCATGACCGAGGTCCCGCGCGCGGCGGAGCGCAGGGGCCTCGGATCAGGGGCCTTAGATCCCAAAGGCCGCGCGGCCCCAGCTTGAAACACGCTCCGATTTTTGTTACGTTTGACGAATGGCAGCGATCAGGCTTTTGGCCGTGGATCTTGATGACACTCTTCTCAGGTCGGATTTGACCATTTCCTACCGGGCGAAAAGCGCGATAAAGAAGGCCGAGGACTCGGGGGTGAAGGTGGTTCTCGCCTCCGGGCGGGTTCCCGCCGCGATGGAATCCTACGCGCGGGCGCTGGGAATGCGCCGCAGGCTTGGTTACGTCATTTGCGGCAACGGAACGATAATTCAGGAAACGCTGGCCGGAAAAACATGCTTCGAGGCTACAATCCCGCCCAAACAGGCGCTCGTCGCCTTCGATCTGGCCGACGCGGAGGGCTTTCCGGTGCAGATCCACGAGGCCGGCGTTCTGTACGTGTCCCGGAGCAACGAATACACCGAATACGACGAGAAACTTACTGGCCTCAGCCAGATCGTCGTGGAAAATTTCCGCGCCATGGTTTCCGGCGGCTGTCACAAGCTGCTGATCCCGGGCGATCCCATGCTCTTGGCCCCGTTGCAGGCGCTTTTCGCCGCCTATCTGGGCGAGGAGATCACGCTCTTTACGAGCAAGCCGTATTTTCTGGAAGTGCTGCCGGCCGGAGTGGACAAAGGAAGCGCGCTGGCCAGGGTCGCCGGCCTCTTGGGAATCAGGCGCGAGGAGGTTCTTGCCGTGGGAGACTCGATGAACGACGAGGCCATGCTGCGCTGGGCCGGAATTGGCGTCGCGATGGCCAACGGCGACGAGCGCATAAAGGCCATCGCCGATTTTGTAAGCGAAAGAACCAACGACGACGACGGCATTGTCGAGATTATCGACAGGTTCGTTCTTTCAGGCTAAGCCCCGCGAATGACCATAGGGGAACTGGCCGACCTGCTTGGCGCTGAAATTTGCCAGGATATTTTTCCCGACAATCAAATCCACGGCGCATACGCCTCGGACCTTCTTTCCGACGTAATGGCCAACGCGAAGGGCGGCGCGCTTATCACGATTCAGGCGCACAGGAACACTGTCGCCGTGGCGGCGATGAAAAAAATACCGGCGATCATAGTCTGCAATTCCCGGCCCGTTCCTCGCGGCATGATCGACGCGGCCAGGGAACAGGGAATAGCGATTTTGCGCTCTAGCGAAAGCCAATTCGCCGTTTCAGGAAAAGTGTGGGAAATGCTAAAAGAAAATAGCGAGGCCTAAAAAGCCTTGCCTTTAGATGCCGACAATATTTTTATTACGTACATGTCCATAAGAATAGCCTCAAGCGCGCCGCCGGAAGAGCGGGTAAGCGCGTCGTACTCGGCCGTCAGCGCAAGGCATGAGTCCACGGCCTGCGCGCCGTAAATTTTCGATGCGGCCACGTAATCGCTTTTAGCCTTTGGCGATGAAAGCCCTATCTTTTTAAGCTCGAAGCTGTTTTCCGCATTGCCGTTTTTGGCAAGAGCGATATAGTCGCGCAGTTTTTTGAAGCACCAGGCAAGGCCGGCGAGTATTCCCTGCGGGCTTTCCTTGGCGGCAAGCAAGGCGCGCAGGGTTTCTATGGCCTTGGGCGCGTCGGCGGCGGCAATGCGCGAAAAAAGCGTAAAAGCCGATTCCTCGCGGTTGTGCGAAAGCCATTCCTCCACATCCTGCGCTTCCACTTGCCTGTCCTTTGGCAAAAAAAGCGCAAGGCGCGCGCATTCGCGCCTAAGCGCGTCGGTATTGTTTTCGACCAATTCAAGAATAGCCTCGACCCCGGCGCGGCTTACGCTCCGTCCCTGCTGCCTAAAAAAGGACTGCACCCATTCGATTTTTTGCCCTTCGAACATCTCGTAATAAACCACGCGGTTTTTAGGAGGGCAGCATTGGTCAAGGCCGGAAGCAAGCCTTATTTCGTCGGAAATCAACACAAGCGTCGTGTCGTCGTCAAGCTCCCCGGCGCAGGAAGAGATAAGCGCGATTTCGTCCTTCTTTTTGATCTGGTCCGCGTTTTTTATTAAAAACATTCGCGCCTGCGCGAAAAGGCTGTGGTTTTGAATCGCGTTGGCGATTTTTCCGGCCTGCGTTTCCCCGGCGTAGAAAATAAATTCCTCCGGAGCGCCGGCGCCTTTTTTCGCTATTTTTTCCCGCAGGCCGTCTATCGCGTCGTTTTTTTTGCCAAGTTCCGGGCCGAGAAAAATGTAGGCGTTATTGGCGCTCATCAATAGTTCCTAATAATTGTCGCCAATCTTCCCACTATGCGCACGTCCATGTAAAAACGATCCTTGTACGCGGGATTTTCAGCCCGCAGCCTGATCCTCGAATTTTCCTTGTAAATGCGCTTTAGCGTAACCGCGTCGTCAATCACCGCGACCGCGATTTCGCCGTTGTCCACAGCGCTGCGCTTTTCGATCACGGCCGTGTCGCCGTCCATTATTCCCGCGCCTATCATCGAGTCCCCGCGAACGATCACGGCGAAATATATCTGGTTTTTTTTCAGCATGGAACGGTCGAGCCTGAGCGTGCCCTCCGTGTTTTCCTCGGTAAGGATCGGCAGGCCCGCGGCCACCATTCCCACGATGGGAATCTCAATAAACGAGTCCTCGTCCCCCCGATCCTTGGCCTCGTCATCGTCGACCACGCTAAGCGTGCGCGGCAGATTCCCGTTGAGAAGGGCGCCTTTCCGCCGGAGCGCCTCGACATGATCGTGCGCGCCCTTCATCGTAATGTCGAAGTGCTGCGCGATCTCGCGTATGCTTGGCGAGTAAGAATGCTCCTCGATGTAGTTTTTCACGAAAAGAAGTACTTTTTTTTGGCGTTCAGTAAGATCTTTCATTGTCTCTCCTTTCCTGCTGCGCCACGATGCCCAGATTTTTTAATTTGGC
>Ga0131853_10012484_pt1 | contig 15568 bp, 7 predicted proteins | sample TergutLab28metaG_FD_92764 | JGI IMG/M metagenome (GOLD analysis project Ga0131853, IMG submission 92764) | Labiotermes labralis P1 segment gut microbial communities from Petit-Saut dam, French Guiana - Lab288 P1 (version 2) (version 2) | ecosystem: Host-associated > Arthropoda: Insects >...
GTTTTCCTGGTACAGCTTCCAAATTTTTCCTTAAGCTTCTCGTTACTATTCCAGTGGCTCCAATTATTACTGGTACAATCGTACATTTCAGGTTCCACATTCGTTGTATCTCTATACATAAACACTTGTATTTTAACTTCTTTTCCACTTCCTTTTGCACAACATTTCTGTCTGCGGGTATTGCCACATCTATCGGTGTGCATGTTTTCTCTTTTTTGTTTTTAATTATTATATCTTGCCTATTTGCTGTAACTTCTCAGTCTGTATATACTGCTTGATTCCACAACACTGTGACATCTCCCTCTTCACACACTGGCTTGGGCATGTGTGTGTACCATTTGTCTGGTTTCAATGCCTAAGGATTTGCATATTATTATTATTATTATTATGTAGGTTACAACGAATGTGGGCAGTTTGAGGATAGTGGAAGGTATTTCGTATCTATGTACCATATTTTGGTAACGATTATACTGTAGAGAAAGAATCATCCAAGAAAGTTTTTCTCTGCCCCCCTCCCCCCACCCTTCACCTCCCCCAGCTAGGACGCCATATTTATCCAACAAGACGGGAAAGTTTTGCCCTTTTCGTTTTTCTTCCTCGTATAGTTCCGACCATTTATTTTTCAATCTTTCCTTATCTTTACTGGAGTGAAAATAATATCGAAAAAGATAAAAAAGAGAGGAGGTGGAGGAAGTGGGAGGAATAGACGCAAAGGAAAGGAAGGGAAGATCTCAGCGTAGAGAAATAAAATGGAGACAGGAGGGCGCAATAGATTTTGAGACACGTGCAAGTAAGAGTGACCTATATTTATTCTAGAGATATATTTTGTAAAACGGGCGAGTGGACGAATTCTGTACGAAGAAGTCAGAAAAGCAATAATTGCCCCCTGGAGAGCGATTAGGGTTGATTGGTCAATAAAATAGCTCTCTGAATGTGTAAACAATAAACGACGTAGGAATTTACATTATAACACGTTATGTATGTCCCTTCTGAGATAGATCTATAGGTGACCAAACAATTAGAATTCGAAACAGTTCATTTCTCCAGCACACATTCTTCGCCACCGACTTCACTGCCACTTATCTGTTGTAGCCCTAACAGGATATAAACTAACCTAACTTCAGTGCATACATCTCATTGTGACACTCATATTTTGAAATAACGCAAAAATCATCGACAATTCAGTTATGAAATATTTAATGCATCATGTTTCAGTCTAAATAGCCATTATCAGATATTACAAATGTAAAATACTCAGAAGAAAGCGGAGGGCCACTTTGGGGTCGACAGTACAATGACACCTCATTCTTCACAGCGATAAATAATGGAAGTCATTTTTTTTCGATGTAAATTATCTTGTAACGTGTTTGGCTTCCCTTAACTTATACTAAATCTTGTGTTTAAAAACTTCAGCCAGTTTTCTTGTCTATAAGCTGTGTGCATTTTATTGGTGTTAACATATGTTTAAAGCATGATTCTTCACTTTTAAGGATCGTTATTTATCACTGTAGGCCTACAGAATGAGGTCTGATTGTACTGTCGACCTCAATGTGGCGCTCCGCTTTCCTCAGGGTATTGTGCAATTGTAATGCCTGATGAAAGCCAAGTATGCCGAAACATGTTGTGTTAAGCGTAGGCATAACTTGACTAATAACACTGGGGGGTGGGGGATTGACCATGCCTCTATTCTGCTTCTCATAAAACTTTGGTTTTTCATTTTTTCTGTCTTTACACGACCCAAATATTCGTTTAGAGAATATTATGTTTTTGGTTGGTTCCTCTTCACGACAGTAATGTTGTTAGATAGCAATAATACTGTAGGGGCATGCCCCCATGCATTCCTCAAGTTACTCCTATGGTACTAAGTATGGAATAATTGAAATATTGGGTTGTTATTGGCGAAATTTGTATTGTTTTAAAATAATCAAACTTCGTTACAGGCAACTTAAAGCTATATGTTGCTGTGCGTGTGTTGGAACAACTGTCTATGAAACTAAACATTTTTCTTCTGGACATCCCGTCGTGTTTTCGTATAATTAAAGAGTGAAATCCATTAACACATCTTTAATTTTACTATTTGTTTCGAAAAGTTAAGAGTCATAATTAGGCCATAAAATGATATAATCACGTCATAAGGTATATACAATTGCTTTTACCAAAGTTTGGTAAAAGCAATTGTGTTGAATAATGAAAATCCATGTAGGCCTCTAAGCAATAAACGAAGACAAAGAAACGTATCGAATCCTTTTAACGACGACAATGATGTCCCTTTTACAACAACAGCGAATACATGTTCGACATGTCGAAACTGAAGAATGAAATTAAATTTACAAGAATACATTCCTGTTGTTTGTACGCCATAAGACTTGGCATAGTGATACAAGTCTTGGTCGCTGTAGCTTGTTTCCTTCCAGGGTCGGGCTAAGGACTTATCAGCACCCCGGTAAAACACAAAGCAATCAAATGCATTAATTTCATAACATATGTTCCATGCCCTAAAACCTAATCTAACCTAACCTAACCGATCTACAATTAAACTTTATTAAATTTTTCGTCCGGCCTTCAAATTGTCAATGTAGTTGTTGAAAGCCAGAGTTGTATTCGCTTTAAACGCCCATTCCGGGACAGCACAGTCCCATTCGACCATGAGTCGGTACATTTAATTTTGACGCGGCGACCCGTTTGTCCTATGTCAACTGAAGCAGTGGTGTAAAGCATCACAATCCATCGGCCACGAACAAAACACTGCGAACAGATACAACCACACTGACACGAGGAATCGAATAATGACCACATTAGGACAGCGACGCGTCTATTGAAAACAACTCCTCGAAATCATATACTCTTTGGCTAACAAAGTTTTGGAATAAAATGCGAAATGCTACATACAGATATGTATTACGTCAACCCCTAAACTGATGATAACAGCTGTGTTGCCTATGACCGGTTTTACGTTAGCTATACAACGGTGTTTTGTCTGGACTTTATCTTGTGTAAAATCTTCTCTTGGTTAACGACTTGAATTTCGGCTCCTAATTAAATGAAGCAAATTGCTTCAGAAATAAAGCAGCCTTCTGGATTTACTTTGCTCTCAGTATTACCCATTCAATTTGAGGATATTTCTTCTCGCACGAAAATTTTCTTGTCAAAACTCCCCATCCAATTTCATGAACGAACCCCCAGGACATCGCTGCACTTCAACAAGGCCATTCCCTTTTATCTTTATGGCTTAGATTTCTTTTGTTCTTTCTTTCCATGATCTTTATTTTAAAAATTAGAAGAAGGAACTGCAGTCTTACACATAATGTAGCCTACCTTCTGAAACGGGGGTGGACAAACCTATTTTACCCATCTAGTTGCGACTGTATTAGTGAGTGTTAAATAACCAGGAGGCGTCGGCTTTGACTGAACGCAACTTGGTGGTTCGTTGGGGATTTCACGTACAATCTTCATTCTTTTCGCACAAATGTTTCACCAATTTGTAAGGATGGTGGACGTTGCCTTTCACACAAACTTTGTTGATTTCTGTTGATAAAACATTCCTTGCCAACAGCGCCATCAATGGATAAGCAGCGGTACATACATACATACATATCTACAAGTAAAGCATTCTCTGTGCAGACCTGGACAGACCCAGAGGGTTGCAGGAGGTTGAGGCTCCAAGATTTCAAGACAATCGGCACATGAAGGTGGTAATGTTGTTAGCCCTATGTACTGGCCGCATTTACCCCTAGGAAATACTTCTGATACTCATTTCTGTTAGCAGCTGAGTCGACCCCAGTGCCATAGTGCGGCCGAAAGGATTATGTTAATGAAAAATTCCAATGACAACATCGGGAATCAAACCCGAGACCTTTCTGATGGTATCACAGCGCCATCGTGTGCCTCTGGTATATCTTCACGCATTGTTAAGTTCATACTGAGCGGTCATCCCGACGCCCGGCCACTTCATCCATTGGTAAAGAATCTCGGTACTGATTATGTTGGAGGCTGAGTGGGCCCCAAAGCCAGTCTAGACGTATTTGAAAAAGAAACAAATGTCTGGCCCATGTCGGGAACGCACCATGATTTTACGGTCGTCCAACCTGTGATGTGTTCACCATACCAACTGAAATGAGAGTAGTGGTACTGCTATAGCACCACACACTTTAACCCCACTGCATTAGTGTTGTTGTTGTTACTCTTCCTCTGGCATTACAACACCGTGTTGCAGGCCACAACTGTAGAACTCTTCCTTGGTTTCTGTTATCCAATAAAAATTTGATGAAGAATTACGTATAAAGAGTTTACCTGAGCAAGATGACTCAATCTATAACACTTCTACGTTGTCATCGGGACCGCGGTAGCACAGTGGTTAAGGTGCTGCTCTACAAATCGGAAGGTCGATGGATCGATCCCAGCTGGTGTCACTGGAATTTTTCATTGACATAATCCTTCCGATCGCATTATAGCCCTGGGGTCGGCTCAGCCTCTAACAGAAATGAGTACAAGGAACATTTCCTGGGGGTAAAGGCGGCCGGTGCGTAAGGCTGACAACCTTACCACCATCATGTGCCGTTGTCAAGAAATCTGGGAACATTAACTTCCTGGAACACTCTGGGCCACCCCAGGCCTGTAATGGGACTGATTTACCCTTTACCTTGTCATCGGACGGAGTCCGGTTCGATCCCTGGCTGAAACACCGAACACTTTCATTACTGTTTTACCTAGGTTTTCTCGAAACGTCGTCAAATAATAGTGTCCTATAATTTTACAATCTACAAACGTATACCCGTGTTTACGTACATCTCCTAAGCTTTGCATGATTATCCGTGATAATGGCTTAGTTCAGCCGAAACATGTAGCAGAGTGTAATACCGTGAGAAAATGCAAGACAGAAAATGTACGAACAAAATAAGTAGAGGCGCGTTCATGCAAACGCTGTTGCAGTGGAACAGCTGTATGTATTGCATATGCTAATTATGTGTCTATAATTTTGTTTATCCAGTATGCAAAGCGCATGCGCCATATTATGTTGTCAAGTGTGGCCTGTCTGGCTGGCTGTACAGTATTTTTTACGCTTTCTCGCAAACGGCACTATTTTCGAAAAAAAAAAGAGAGCTTATCAAACATAAAATTTTGTTGATTTTCACCACAACTTTTGTCTGAAACATTTCTCAATCTATGAAGAACTGAGCGAGATATTACCATAAATTTATATTGGGCTTCGTGAAAAGTACCGTTTTTTTTGTAAGATTTTAACGAAACTAGAATTTCATCGATATATTTTCGAAAAATTCTCAAATATCGAATATCTTGAAAATCCGACGGTTGGTAGCCGAGTTGTTCTTTGCGGACAGACAGACAGACGGCTAGTAGTCGCTTTTAGCAATTTTTCAAAGCGCGTGATATTTATATGCTAAATGTACGTGCATTTATTTGGCATTGTTTTCTCTTTCTTTCTTTCTTTCTTTCCAATGCCACCACATGTCCTTGTGGATTTCGTGATCCTCCCTCCTGGGCATGGCAGGACTGTAACCGACTTCTGCGGTTGGGACGCCCATGAGGCGCAGTTACGTTGTTCCGATGATGAGTGGTGATATAGGAGGGCCCTTAAACCTAAATTCTAGGAACCTACCCAGACCATGGTCAGAGCGGGAATCCTCCCTTTCAATGAAAATTCCCACGGTAGAACCGCGAATCGAACCCGGGACCTCATGATTAGTAGTCAGAGACTCTGACCACTAGACCATGAGGCTGGACTCTTTTGGCATTATATTACGACTAATTTGTGATACGCTGTTAAGTTGACAGTCGGCGATAGCAGGGCATTCTTGTGCTGACATCCGGTGACTGGGACACGTCTTCACGGTGTGATGCTTCACTAATAGAGCATAAAGTATTTGCTACTCCGAAACGAACTTTTGGGTCGATTTGCAATAGACGCACAAGAAGTTTGTCTTCTTCAAAGCATTTATAGGAGCTATGGGGCCCACCCAGCTTCTTCTTCGTTGGGTTATGCCCTTCGTGTCTATCGTAAAGGGTTCGGAGCCTGAAGCTAGCCACTGACAGCAGACACACGCCCACTCCCTCGTAGGTTTTCGTGGCGTTCACAGAAATAATTATCTTTTATCTGACGATATTTACTTCGCCTTTTTTTCACACTACATGTGATGCGATGTCTGTACATTACAGCAGTGGCTTGGTTGCTACGTACTCGTTTGTGATAATTGCTTGTAGGTTATGCATGTACGATTGATGGAGTGTTAAAGTGGAGAGACTTGGGAAAGTAGATTAGAAATAATTGGAATGTTCTGAAATGTGCTGGAGAAGGATGGAGAAGATCAGTTGGACCGATCGTGTGAGAAATGGAGAAGTATTACAAGGATCAAAGAGAAGAGGAATATCCTACATACAGTAAAAAAGAAGGAAGGCTAACTGAATTGGTCACATCTTGTGCAGAAACTGCCTTCTAAAAATGTTATTGAAGGAAAGATAGAGAGAAGGATACGCGTGACGGGAAGACAAGAACGGAGACGTCAGCAGCTGCAGTATTACTTTAAGGAAAAGAGAAGTTATTGGAAATTGAATGAGGAAGCACTAGATCGCCCTCTGTGTAGAACTGGCTTTGGAAAAGGCTTTAGACCTGCCGTAAGACAGACTCCGGAATGATTGAATTCTGAAGGGAAGCATTGTCACAACTGCACTATAATTAAGTACAATTGTAACATTATTCCACATATACGTTATAACTAGCTATAAATGTAATTTTATTTGTTGAATTCCTCCCTGAAAATGGTCAGGAATGGCCGAAACATGTAGGAGTATTACCGCAGGTTGTTTAGCGCTGAATCTCAAACACACACACACACACACACACACACACACACACCTGACAGTACATACACAGATTGATGCTTCTAACCATCAACAGTTATGGTGGCAGCAGTGTCTCTCGAAGAATATTGTGTCAGAGCAAGATATTGGTAAGTGGTGAAGCTTTACAGAGTTTCTTGTTCGTAAGACCTAAACCCAGGACAATGTGGCAGAATGTGAGCACCTGGACAGAGCTTCAGCTACAAGCCTCAGTAATGGAGCACCTATTCTGTGCCGATAACATCAGCCGAGATGTTTTGGTGTCTTAGCTTAGGATATTCGTGTGTCAATACAAGCAATAGCCTTTATCGCTGTTACATCGACTGTGGAGCACGGTGCCCTGTTTTTCCTGCCAGGCTTGTTTGAAATTTGTGTTCACTTTGTGAAAACTGTGGGTGTATAGCCTAACTACTCAAAACAGATTACAGTCAGACCTTTGGCCATCAATACACAAATATGTCTTTCTCCTTCAACCTCAAGAAAAAGATGAGGTGTTTCCTAATTTCCATCTCGCTACGGCATGATTATTATCCCTTTCCCTCAATGAAATTAATTGCAAGTGCTCCACCTTCCATACGCTAACAGCAGTACCGAAATTCCGCGACCCTTATTTCAAAGCTCTATTTCGCACTTTCTAACGCCTTCGTTTCCATTCTAATCCCATCAGAAGGATAAGAGAGTAAGGCTTGCTGACCTGAGAGAATATTCTCTTCACCCCACTCCTATTTTAAGTATATGACTTTCCGCGTCATCCACCTTTCTCTCTTATTTATTACTTCTCTCCCCCCCCTCCCACTGCTCTAGTCACTAACAAACTGAGTACGCCCAAGTAAATAGGCCTAATTGCTTTAACTTCGAAACTAGCGAAGCCCATCTATCTAAGTGCGTTCTTATCTACACTAGATCTCCATGTGTGTCACCTTGGCTACGTAAGCAGTAACATCACTAGTTGGCGCTACTTATGCTGTTTCTTTAACCTCCATACGTGCTACATACATTGCCGACCTCTTCCCTCCAACTACCATAGTTATGATTATCGTCTACTATGTAAAGACAATACAGGGCTAAGCAAATTCCATTACAAGACTACGTGTTGGTTTACTGTCCTGATCTTCCTCTGGAATTTTATCTTTTTTATATTCAAATATTCGCCTCAGGCACCGTTTTAATTCCCTCTGTCAGCGGAATGTCTCGTGCCGCCTCTCCAAAGGCCGATCCAAAGCAGAAGTAAGCTGTAGTCAACTGCTTGGCACAATGAACGAATGTCGGCTGTGAAATCGGAGGACTATGATTTGTACTTAATGTACGTGGGCCGAAAAGCTCAGTCGGTATAGCGAATCGCTACGGACTGGAAGATCTGGGGGTCGAAACCCGGTAGGAGCAAGATTTTCCGCACCCGTGCAGCCTGGCCCTGTGGCCCACCCAGCCTCCTATGCAATGGGTACCGGGTCTTTCCCGGGGGTAAAGCGGCCGGGATATGGCGTTGACCACCGACCCCATCTAGCGCTGAGGTTAAAGAAAGAGTAGAGCTTAACTTCTACTCCCACACTGGACCTTTCGTGGTCTGTTCTCGGGTAAACTTACTTTATCTTACAAAGGATAAAACATCACTGTATAATTGGCAACTAAGTCTAGGCCTTAAGGTTGTGAAAATATTTCCATAGTCTGTTATCAGAGGCACTGAAATGTCGTAAGGGGACCGAAGTGCAGCAATACGGCAGGTTGGATGACGACGCTGAAGTGTAGATGGTTGGATGACGTGTCAGTTTGGATAAACATGACAAAGACAGCTTCAAGTATTTACATGTTCAAGATTTGGTACTTGTTAAATGAAAATGTATCGCGAAATACATAAAGGAGTTCTGAATTTATAGGCTTTCGCCTATTTGTCGGAACGTGTATTAGATTCTGTTAGGCATAACAAGGGGCCTACGGGTTAATCAAAGCCTGTGGTTTGTAATGAGACATATGTTTATTAGGCTTAATTATTTAAAGCTCAGAAGTAGCAATATGCATATATATATACATATATACACACACACATGTATATACATACACATACACACATATACATACATATTTACACACACACACACACATATATATAAATATATATATATATATATACACACATATACATATACACACACACATATTTATATATATATATATATATATTCACACACACAGTGCAGTAGATTACGTACCGTACGTAATCTACTGCAACATTCAGAAACTCCACGTTTTGCCTAACACTGTATTCAGTATGCCTCGTATTGTGCCCAGAAAAATATCTCCAAAATTTCTGCAAAAGTTGTTCACCAGTTCGTATTGGCAACGGCCACGGATTTTGTTCTGTGCGGAAGGAGCAGCCTAGAAGGGGTAACTTGGGACATTGTCATTCTTCAAACGTGAAGTCATTAGGTAACTGCTGTCTTGTGTCATAAGAGTAGGTAAGTTCCCATTGTTTAAATATTTATACCTGTGTGGCACCTGAACCCTTAGTTGTGACTCTGACAGCCTGCCATTATATTTGATGTGCTGTCGAGCAAATGTCTTGAATTTAAATTAACAGAAATTCGTTTTGAGTCTTGACAGATGGCTGATAAAATTATAAAATATCGGTATGTTTTATACTTATCGGGCAGTCTTTAAAGGTAAAGGTAAGGCAAATTCGTGCTTGTGCACGCTTTGAAGGTGTATAGGCGGAGAAGAGGTATAGCTCCACTCATACCTGAACTCGGCACTACATGGAGGTGAGTTTAGCTTTATGATTTGGCCGTTTTAATCTCTGGAAAGAACCCGGTACCCATTGAACAGGAAACTGGCTGGGCCTCGGAGCCAGTCCGGACGTCTTAGGATATAAAAAACTGTTTGCCTCTGCCGAGATACGAATCCTGGACAGTCCAGGCAGTAGCTTAGTCGGTAAGGTAAGCTACGTGTACACCAGTTTTTGTGTTCAATCACAGAATACATGCTTAGGATTTTCAATACAGTTTAAACAACCTAAATATTGTCAAATTATGAGTGACCTTTACACGATTCGTAACATTTTGTCGCGTTGCTCTCATCAATATTAACTTACACTTCTGTGGAAGTCTCACTGCAGCATCAGTTCTGCCGGCAGCTGTTGCTGCATGTTCATATGGTTTCTTCTTGCGTAGATAGAAAACACAGGTCTACAGAGCGCGCTGTGGCTCATGTGCTGTCCGTACAGGAGAACTTCAACCGACAACCAAAGAATTAATGTGCAATTCTCATAAGAACAATTCTACACACAAAGATGACCGTACTATTTCGAATGTTCCTTGCTGTTTGGATTGTGCACTGAGTGTACTGAGCGGCCTACAGCATCTACTGTAACGAATTGGGTCAACGCAGCATCTCCTTGCAATAACTTCACTCCCTATGTTACTTCCTTCTTAATTATTTACTTACTAAGTTACTTAAATGCTTACTTACTTAATTACTTACTTGCTCCATGCAACAGGGTCCTTGAGAAGCTAGCCAATTCTCAGCCAGTCAAGAAATTCCCCGCATTTTATGGAACCCGAAGGTTCATTACCGCATTCACAAGTGCCCGCCACCTGTCCATATCCTGAGCCACATCAAACCAGTCCATGTCACCCCATCTCACTTTCTGAAGATCTATTTTAAAATATCTTCCCATTTACATTTGGTTCTTCCAAGCGGTCTCTTTCCCTCAGATTTCTCCACCAAAACACCTCTCCTCTCCCCCCATACGTGCTATATGCCCCTCGCCTCGCCCATCTCATTCTTCTCGATTCGGAGTGGAACACCATATGTTTAGTGACACGGGGTTTAAAGATTGGCATGGCTACACGAATTTTTGTTCATAAAACTCTTCAACATAGAATATCAAAGTTCCTTCAGCAGTTCTCCATAAGAAACTCGGACATGAGGAGTGCTATAGGCTTATGCCGTTTATGTTATTCATAGATTACCCTAGAATGAAGACACTTTAATTAAAACTATTAAGAATACGCTCTTTAATTTTTGTAGAGCTCTGAAGTATTACGAATGTGCTGCCAATTAACTGAAATGATGTAAGGTCCTGTGACCCTGTGACCCCGTTGTGTTTTATTGCAGTAAACCCTTCTAAATTTCACCTCCACTGGGCAATATTCTCGCTTCGAATTCAGCAGCTCTGGGTTTCATATCGCTGCCCGGAAATATCACCTCTGAGGTTCGTCGTGGTTTTCTTCACTCACACCAAACAGATAGCTGGACAGAAGATCTACCATAAAGTGGGCCACAACCAATTCCTTCTACATCCTTTCCATTTAATTCGCGACTAATTATCCTTCTTAGGAGACGTAAGCTGTGATCTGAGCTACTGAACATATGTTAAACTAAGAACAGGCCTCATCTAATTCATATTTAGGCCTATATTTTGCATCTTTCAATGCCCGAAGCAGAATGGAGATTACTTTTTCAGATTTTGTTAAGGAATAATATACCATTAGCTGCAGATATGTTTATGGCGTCGACCCAACTAGACGTAGGTGACTTGAGATGGCAAACAGCGGCTGTCATGTGAAAGGCAGTGTGGTATTTCAAGGTCACGCAGATAACATAAATACAAATTATCTTCAAGACCCGCACATTTTCAAAAATTAACTACGTTTCTGACACTAAATCTTTTCTCATGTCGTGTTTCAGAATTCGGAGGGGTAAGAAATCTGAATCCTTCTGGATTTCATTAACCCAGATTTCTGTTTTATGTTTGTTTATAACAAACCTATATCGCAAATAACATGACTGCTTGAAATAAGAAAGCAAGTCTGTCTATCAATTAAATTGTAAACGTGGGCTGTTTTGGGAACACAACTAGCGAAACCTTGATGGATTTAGAATCAGGTGCGCCTGTACTGTCGCTAATTTCAACTACTGCCTTCTGTAACCGAACCTTGCTAGATTAGTCATCATCATTTGTTGCACTTATTTCGAGGAAGGTGGGGATGTAGGTTTAGTCTAATTTTCACGGACTATAAACAACCTATGACCTTGCGCTGTGATAAGGCCTTATTCACTCTGGATGCTGATGGGGGCCCAGTCATCTTAGGGCACCACAGGGCAGCCCTAGACACAAAGCGCAGTCGCATAATTAACCGTTTATTGCACTGTGATAACACAAGGCTGCCTTTTCCCTTAACACTGCCCTTAAGTTTGAGTCTTGTATAATTCTCAGATCTAACAGCGATTATTTTCCTAAATAGATTTAACCGGTTGGTCTTTGTAATGGAGATGTAGTGTGTTTACTGTGAAGTAGGAACCGAGTTCTTAAATACAAGTCAGATGAAATTTGTACTTCAGACAACACTGTAGCTAGCTTTTGTGCTCAGGCCAGTCCTTGTGGGACTTATGGTGGACAAAAGGGCACTGGGGCGTGTTTGTCACCCAATATTTCTGGTCTGCCGTCAGTATCTTTCCACCAGTGCTCCATACTCATCATCTTCATTATTTTCAAAGCTACCATTTAAGAGAAGGACAAAGGGGCTAAGTTTGGGGTCCTTCCAAAAAAAGTGATTTTATTTTAAAAAATCTGGCAACATCAAGGAATATTACTACTTGAGTTATATTGTTCATGTCTCAAAGTGTCGCATTAAACAACTGAACCTACTTTAATTTTCTTGCAATAATTTCAAAATACGTTTTTAAATTCGTCAGTATCCTGAGGTCGACCTAATACACGTTGTAGACTGTTCACTGTGGGTTATATGTGCCCCTCGCTCTTTGGCATGACCCTGTGGATACTATCAAACCGCTAATGCATGCCACTTTACGCCACTTGTGCACAAATGTCTGAGCTCGTAAGATTGGCAGCTGCAGCGAAGGAGGAGCCAGTGTTAAAAACACTGGGGAGACGAGGCTTTAGAAGGAGGGGCCATATTGTCCGCGGAGATTTACGAGCGCCATTTTGTGTCAATAATCTGTGGATGTGTTCTGAGCGCTGATTGGCCATCGGCCGCGTGTTAAAGCCGCACTGACTAGAGCGTTGGCTGACTGGCAGCCGAGGAGGGAAGTGGACTCGCTGCATGTCATAATGCAAGGACCATTGTCGCGCCTGCCTACAACCATCAGATATAAGAGATCCCAACGAATAACGAGCGCCTGTAAGTGCAACAAAGTTCTCTGAGTGCTGTTGAAAACATAGTTTTGTAGTTTCAGGCCTACATGTGTATTGTCTACTCCAGTGAAAGCGTATTAAGTATCAGACGAGGTTGGATCGAATGGTAAGTTTCACGCCCCGGCCCTATTTACTCTAGAGGAATATCCTCCAGTTGGCCTGTCTATTGAAGAAATGTAGGCTGGAGCTACGTCAGAGCCAGCCTGAAGGCCTGTAAGGGACAAAAATAAATCCATTAATGTTGACATTATTGCTTTATTTTATTTTATGGAGAAATTGGCCAAACATTTAAACGCACCGTGCAGTACAGAGTGCAGTACTGCACGGTGCGTTTGTCGGATATGAGCTCGAAGTTTCTGTTGTTCACGAATTTGTGTCAGTCGGGTTTGGGCAAAGAAGACAGCGGTTTCACATCCTACTGCCTGCAGTAAGTACGCATGTTTATGATCTATTTCCGTACCAGATTTTGCGTGTCTGCCGCTAGAATTCGTTACTCATCCCCAAAAGTTCTAAAGGTGACAAAAATATCCGGTGGCTGTCACTTTGTTAATTTACCTTCTACAAAGAGTTGCCCAAGAAGATTTGCTTATTTTTCTGAACTCTATTCCCATACAACATTTCAGAACCAAAGAGGATGATAAGTGTTAACTAGTGCCGTTCCTAAATCCATGTACGGGAATCGGCATGTTGTTATTACTGACTGTACGTAATTTAAAAGTAATTACCCCTTTCTGATGTTCTCCAGTAGGATAAGGATTATGCAAAGCTTCAGATTTTACTTATTTCCTTTTTAGGAAGGAATGTAGGCTGAAACTGTCTGAAGCAACTTAGTAACAAGACCTTTGAAATAATTACTATAATAATTGCTATACAACGCTAAGATTTTATCACATTTCGTCAATTAATTTCGTTTTGCAGTTCTTTGTTCGCCGTCAGAGTACAGTAATATTTAAAAATTTGTTCAGGAGTTTTCAAAATTCCTTTCAAATGAGAGAAAGGCGTACAGTCAGCCTCAAGAGGTCTGGTGTCGAGTTCAGCAAAATTCTAATAGGCTGAACCCTGAGACTGTCCTAATCGTACCGCATAATTTCTTATTCGAATTATTTATTGTTTTAATTATTAATATAATATACAAAGGCCAAACCTAAAAATACAGTAAAATGTAAAGCTGTTCCTGTGGTAGCATTGCGGGCGTATAGAAGTAGGGACGTATAGCTCCACTCATTCTTAATTATGGAGTTAGTTGATCGGTGGACAACTGCATGCACCGTCAGCTTTACTCCCCAGAAGGAACCCAACTATCCATTAAATAGGGGACTGGTTGGACCCAAGAGGCGGTCTGGTTATTGTTTGGAGGACCGTATCTGGCCCCCGCTGGAATTCTAACCTTGGATATAAGAAACCCAAGCATACATAAGCTTTGTAATTTCCATGAAGTTGAGAGTCGTAATGTTCTGGGATATTTATGGCATTTAATCTGGTAGACACCGGTCCCAGTTACCGCGCGGTCTAAGACGTAGGTCTGCGGCCGCTTGCCTGCTGAGATTGTGGGTTCGAATCCCACCGGGGGCGTGGATGCCTGTCTGTTTTGAGTGTTGTATGTTCAGGTAGAAGTCTCTGCGACGCGCTGATCACTCGTCCAGAGGAGTCCTACCGACTGTGACGCGTCGTTGTGTGTGTGATCAAGAAACCTCAAGAATGAGGAAGCCATGGCCCGTGTTGGGCCGCAGCGCCACAGGAAAAAAAAAAATCTAGTAGACGATTAGCAACAAGTAAGTGGAAAACGCTGACCCCCAAATGTGGGATAGAATAGGCCTACTAGTAGTGAAGGCACCAGCCTTCTCTTGTCACCAGTTGGGCCTGCATACTTATCTGATAATACAGGGAGAGCGTACAGAAGACCACGACTAGGAAATTGTTTTGAACGGGGTCTCCTGTTTTGGATCTATAATTACAGCATTTCCTAAGCCTGTGTGTATTGGAGTGAAACTAGAAAAGACTGCATTAGATTTTAGTTCTCGGTCGTGACGCTGTATTATGTTGTGGTTTGACGTCATTGTTTCGGAGGAAGATGCTGTCTCCATATTCAAGGTTTAATAAAATGTGTCTACGTTGACACTGAAATGATGGGTGAGGAAATGTTTAGGGTGTTAATAGTCAGGTTGAAGGAATGTGGTCGGTCAGAATTACGGGAAGGGGATATGGCAACAGCAGGATCGTCTGAAACTTTGGAGTTCACCTATAGCAGTGTTTCTCAAACTTTGTGAGACCGCGTCAGGGTAAACTCTTTTTTCATAAGACGAGGGCCCGGTCCCAACAAATTTACTCGTGAATACCTTCCCATTTTTTTAAGTTCATACATTAAACTAACATAAGTATTAATAATTAATTATGGCATATTCATAAAGAGTATTAGTACACTTATGTATACGTTGTGGTATGTTGACAAATATAAAATTACATTTAAATTAGTTATCAATCACTGGACTAATGAAATCTTGTAGCATATTTTAGTTTCCTCAGGCCAACATCTGGGTCTGAGTTTTTCGACACATTCACGAA
>Ga0131853_10012486_pt1 | contig 15566 bp, 6 predicted proteins | sample TergutLab28metaG_FD_92764 | JGI IMG/M metagenome (GOLD analysis project Ga0131853, IMG submission 92764) | Labiotermes labralis P1 segment gut microbial communities from Petit-Saut dam, French Guiana - Lab288 P1 (version 2) (version 2) | ecosystem: Host-associated > Arthropoda: Insects >...
AACCACCACCAGTCGCAGATCCAACTGCCCACGCGTAAAAGCACGCAGTCCGCTAAGCTTCCTCATAACAACTGAACTACGAACCAGCACAAGTACGACACGCTAACCGGAGAATACAAGTGATACCAGACTACAAATATATACACCAGCAGTGATACCACAATACCAAGTGACTGTACCATCACAGTGCCATGCAATAATCACCAAACAGGTCAAGCACCGGAACACTTATCCACCAAATACGACACACCCTGGATGGAGGACAAATACACGAACCCACAACGGACCGGACACAGAGATCACCACACCACAGATACAAAGGATAGAGAGCACACACAACACATTTGCCCACCAGCAGTAGACAGCAGAAAGGAATACAGAAACCGGAGACACGCCCAAGAAAACAACGAGAAAACTAAAGCTGCCCCAAGATAGCGCACGTTACAGATCACCCCCCTCCCCCCAATAGCATATACAAACGTCACAGATGCTGAGATCTCACCATCGTGACGTATCCACTCCAACCCTGTAAAGAAATACCACTATACTTTCGAACGTAAACCTGATGATGGCCACTTAGGCCGAAACATGTATTTTACTTTTATCATTATCAAACACCTTTAAATATTGTTGTGTTATAGACTGACCCCACACCTATTATTTATATATACACAACGGGGATGGCTCAATTTAAAATTATGGACAGAATATATTCCAAAATGTTCTTGAACGCGGCGAAGTTCAATATTTAGCTTTCAATAACGCAGTTACACATTCTTTCCTACTTACTGTCTTTAGCACTCTACATGTTGTGACAGAATTATCGTTCTCAGAGTATTGGCTCTTGCGTCGTTACTTATTTGATAGTCCAAGAGAACAAGAAAACGAAAGGGTTTCTTTACGTTTACTACTGTGAAGATTTCTTAACATTTTCAGCAGTGAAATTGCTCGTTACCTTCGAAACAAAATAGCAAAATAATTTTCTTGAAAACGTTTGTCTTAAATTGGTTAAAAATCTGTCAGCCTAGGGCGGTGCATGTGATACGGAGTATATGGCAGCGCTACTGATGTTTTGTTACTTTTACTGCAGCATCAGGGGACACACTATTACATTCTAAATTGGACTGATAATTATAAAAAAAAAATGCATTACACATTTCTCCGTCTAAGAATACCGTTCTGACAAATAAAGTGTGCATCTCATTCGCGCAAATTAAATTAGATCAAAGTCTTTATCCACCAACTGATGCACAAGAGAAATGCCTTAAAACAATACTAAAATTTACATTAAAACAGTTCCGACATGTTTCGGTGCAATCACAATATCATCAGGGTGCGCGTTATTCGTGCTTACTAAAGTTACAGTTGTTAAAATAGTCAATAAAAAATACATCGGTGTGGTTAATTCGGTGGTGATGTGGCTGCAGCCACATCACCACCGAAGTTGCCTGCTGGTAACCTTGTCACCAGCAGGCGGCATCGTCGGTACATTATACCACAAGCTGTACACACAGTCTTGTGCTCCTGAAGATGGGCAAAATTATCGCCCGAAGCATGTTGAGCTTATTGAATTTACTAATAAATTGCTACTGTTACATCTAGTTGGTTGTTTGTACTGTTGTATCAGAGATGCAGGGTCACACAAACATCAAATTCGTGGCTTTTGATATCTACGCACACTAATAAGACATAGCAGACACACAACCGTGTAATGGTGGACAGAACTAGCTTCTCCTAGGCCTGAGTTGTTTGCGGTAATAGCTCTTCGACAGATACGCAGTTTTAAGCCCTTTTGTTTCAGCAGAGTGCGTAAAAACGACAAAGTGGCTGATCGTGTATTTTCATTTAGCTCGCAATTTGACAGCGTTAACAAATGCAAAATTAGCAGCAAGAATAAGACTTTTGTGTGAGGATAGTTTATAAACATTCTTCAAACATTTTTATGTTGCATTATCATTATCATCATCATCATTGGCACAAAAACCCATTTTGAGCCAAGGCCTTCTTCAGAAGCTTGTGCCAGCTGCCCCCATTCCTTGCAGCATTCCTCCAGTTTCTCTCCCCCTAACTTCCTGGCACCTTCCGTAAAACATTCCACGAACCAATTCTCAGGTCCTTAAATCGTTTCATAGGTCGTCGTATTTCGGACCGTCCGGCCATTGCTTCTTTGGATTTCGTAACAATATTTTTTCCGGAGCAGGATGCCAGCCTTACGTCCAACCTCCAGCAATCCTGGAGGACCGATTGGATTGCTTCTTAGTCTTGGCCTTCGTCACGAACCAATCTGGCATGGGGCACGTTGCATTATGCGATAATAATTGAAAATATTACTGCCCGAAAATTTGAGGTTGTCGGGCTGTGTGTCCAATTTAAACTGTGCGCAGTTATAAGTGGTTTCCAGAAAGACATTAGCGATGGTGATAATGATAACATACAAAATATCTACAGCAGTTTATAACATATTTAGAATTTTGATTCAGGTAGAAGATAAGGACATTAGCTCCACACGCTAACATATGAACCTTACTGCAGTTCTTAGCTCATTGACGACCGCGCTAGCTAAATGCAGAATTTAAAACACAAAATTAGTAGGAAATCAAGTTTCTTCAGTGCGAAGTGAGTTGTCTGACTTCTGTCCGAAAGATCTTTTTCTCTAGGCATGTTATAAAATCCCATTTTACACCTACAGTTTACTGCGGTTAGGAAAAAAGAACCATTTTATGTGCTTCGTTAGCTCGCGTACATTCAAACCACATAGACAAAGGTACGTATTGCAGTTCCGACTTATAAGGCTACTAGCTTTCCATAAACTCTGTGCCAGTCTTTGAAATGTGATTGGGTTTCAGTGACACAAAGATAATGGTCCCTGCTTTCAGTGACATCATTATCACGACTTGGTTGTCTAGTAAGTTGTTTGAGAGGCTTTATTATAAGAATGCGATACACGGTCCTCTGAATGTCAAAGTTGTTGGGGAGGGTTGTGGACCAGAGCTCACTCCCAGAAAAGATAAAGGAATAATGTAATGTACGGTATGACTTTATACTGGAACAAAAAGGTGTACATAAAACTGAGTCGGACTAACTTTTATTTTACAAACACATCTTGGCTACCTTCTAATGGGACATGATGTTCGCTTATTGCAGGTGAAAAACTGTTGTTGACAACGTAATCATAATGCTGATGTGCCTCTGCATACAGATATATTTCCGTGTTCTCTGTTAAATAACGCTCGGCGTAATTATTGCCTTGGAGCCTAGTCTTTCTTGAGCAGGAGCCACTCAGCTAGTGTCTGCCTGTAACAGGAATATTAATTACTGTGACTGAAACAGTCCACGTCTGTCTCTGTCCCGAAGTAGATGAATCAAGACTTACTTTACTACCCTGTTTAGATTTTAATATCAGTTCTTCATGCAGGGACTTCTGCCAGAGTACTGTGTGCATTTGTTATCCCTGTAAAGCGTGCTGCATGCCCTGACTGTCTCGCCTTCTTTAATATTAAAGAGTAAATAATATTTATTCAGTTATTTATAAATTTATGAAGTTCCTCAATACACATCGGCATCGTGATACATGCAAAGGAGTTTTAAGTATTAATAGCAGTTTTTACGTCACGTACAAAATTATTCATCGACAAGCTGCTTTTGAAGACTTGAAAATTCTATTTAAACTTTACATCTATTAGGGGTTGTAGTTTATAGTGTAGTTTCGAAACAAGATTAAAAATAAGAACTCAATTTTTTTACATCCTCCGCCTTCTTGTTCCAGTCATTATTGGACCCCGTGTAATAGGTTTGGAAATCAGATAAAAACGAGGGCGTACAGGCAATTTCTCCCATTTTTATTCATTTACCGAAAATTACATGTGAATATAATTAGCATTTTTCGTCAAAATTCCCTTATCATTTCATTTTTCAAAGAACTTTATTACAAAATAACGTTCCGGGCGGTTTTAGTCATCTGATGTAAATAGATGGGACTGGGTGTTTGTGGGGAACAGTGAATTTGAACAAGTGTAGTGAAGAACGTGTGTATGGTGTGAGGGTTCCTCTGCTTCGAATATTCTGGTCGCTGTTTTGCGAAAAGTGGCACTGTGCAGCTTTGGGTGCAGATATGAGTGTTGCGGCAGAAACTGGTACACACTTCTGCAAGTAACAAAATTTTGGAGGTATTTGTCGATTTATTCATCAAGCAGCAAAGTTTCGGAGGTACCTGTTGCTTCTTTCCCCAATAAGCAAACTTTTGGATGAATCTGCAACCTCATTCTTCAAGTAATAACTTTTCGGGGGAAAATGATGTAGCCTTCTTCAAGTACCATGGCCTCGGAAGATCATGCTACTTCATCCTAATATTGATATTAATATATTTGTTAACTGCAGTTGGGTTGACACTCCTCAAGTACCAACTGTCGTGAAGATCCTGCTGCCTCAAACGTTTCGGAGAAATGTTGCTTCGTTCTTTAAATACAAATTTTTTCGGAGGAATCTAGTCTCATTTTCTTCTGATAGGGAATGATAACGAATAGTGAAATTGGTTCAGAACTTCAAAGTTTATGGCAGTATAATCCTTTCTGCAAGATTAAACCCTATGTCATGGTAGCACACGGAAAGTTAGCACCTCGTTCACGTGAACAAATTGCTACATCATGTCCTGTCTATTTGAATTAAATTTCAGATTTGTGTGTATACATACTGTAATTACGTACATAAATTTTAGGTTTTAATGGTTAAAAATGGCATTTCGCATCGGTGGGCGGTGACTGTTTCACTGCACGTGGCCTGAAAGAGTGTAATTTTATGTTTTTGTGTTGTTCTGCAACGTACTGCCTTTTTAAAGGTAAAGGTTTATAGACGTCTGGTGTTTATTGGACCGTGCGTCATTGTGATAACTGAAGAATAAAACACAACTAGATGCCACTTGTTATTTTATTGTACTTCTTATAGGCTCAACATGTTTCGGGCATTACTATGCCCATCATCAGGAGCTCGCGACTATGATGTTGATTAACACATTGGTCGTTTCGTTCTTGGTTTGATGTAGGTTGGAGGTTAGGTGCGGTTAGGATGGAGTAGTGTCCGGGCTGCAGCCCGGAGGTTTTCTGTATGTTGGAGGTTAGGTGCGGTTAGGCTGGACTAGTGTCCGGGCTGCAGCCCATGTATGTTGGAGGTTAGGTGCGGTTAGGCTGGACTAGTGTCCGGGCTGCAGCCCGGACACCACTCCAACCTAACCGCACCTAACCTCTAACATACAGCAAACCAAGAAGGAAACGACCAATGTGGTAATCAACATCATAGTCGCGAGCTCCTGATGAAGGGCACAGTAATGCCCGAAACATGTTGAGCCTATAAGAAGTACAATAAAATAATAAGTGGCATCTCGTTGTGTTTTATTCTTCAGCATATAAACGTGTAGCAGCTTCCAGTGGCTACAATATTATTAAACACAACGGCAGTGAATTGTGTTTCAGTTTGTCGCAGGCTATTTGAAAATCATTTGAATCTTGCTTCATGTATAGGGACATTCTCCACATGTAATGTGGAGAATGTTTAGGTATAATAATGAACACGGTTGCAGCTTCTTCGTTACCAAGCTCAGTAACTAATGTTTTTGTGATGCAACTAGTGTATTTGGTCTCTCAACACTTTTAGAGTTCAGTACGACCAATGGGAGAGCTTGGTCTCACTGATCAAATCTACATTCGTGGCTCACATTTCAACATAAATATTATACCCATGGGGAGGGTGGATTGCGTTCAGGCAGCTGGCACGTTCCAAGATTAAATTACTTACCTTTACTCCGCGCCCATCCTGCAGGGCTGCCAGCCGTGAACGAAGTGTAATAATTCCCAGAAGGACAAACACATTTCTGATTCTTTTTCTTGCTGCGCCCTTTAACACATGACTGCAGTTTGCGGCAGTATTCTGCTGCGGTTGTCTCTAAAGAAGAAGGAAGTTTCTCGTCATTTTCGAAGTTTTGACGAGAGATTTAGATTTGATCACAAATTCACATGCCATTTTGTGTGTGTGTGTTTTTGTTTGTTTACATGCCTACCACCACCGCCATAATTAGCGACTGTGGGCCTGTTCGGATCGCATGCCGTTTGAAACTACCTCATAATTGCTTTGAATTTCATATCAATTTCAGGGCGGAGAAAACACTCATTTGGGGAAATGGAATGGTTGTACCTAGGACATATATATATATATATATATATATTCAAAATTTTGTTAACAGATTTATAGTGTATTTGAAAGTATGATATCTGCACGAAGGTTGTCGTTTCATAGCGATAAACAACATATGTATGATATTCTTACTGTGCAAAATTTTAGGCCCTCACAGCGGTACGTTTGGCACTCAGTACCTCTGGGATATGGCGCCACGTCATTGGGTGCTCTGTGTACGACTTTTGAAGAACACTACGCTATATCGAAACGTCGGGAACCAGTCACCCAGTACCGTGTCGCCACAACCCACAGTAACGGAGAAGAGAATTCATAGGCATTAGGCTTTTCTGGGAGACATTATTTTATGTTGTGTTACTAAAACGGTGACAACTGAAGAATAAAAAACCAACTAGATGCCACTTACTATTTTATTGTATTTCTTATAGGCTCAACATGTTTCGGGCATTACTATGCCCATCATCAGGAGCTCGCGTCTATGATATTGGTTACCATATTGGTCGTTTCGTTCTTGGTTTGTTGTAGGTTGGAATTTAGTTGCGGTTAGGCTGGAGTAGTGTCCGGACTGCAGCTGCAGTCCGGACACTACTCCAGACTAACCGCACCTAACCTCCAACATACAGCAAACCAAGAACGACACGACCAATGTGGTAGTCAACATCATAGTCACGAGCTTCTGATGATGGGCGTAGTAGTGCCCGAAACATGTTGAGCCTATAAGAAGTACAGTAAAATAATAAGTGGCATCTAGTTGGCTTTTCATTCTTCAGTTATCACAATGATGCACGGTCCGATAAACATCAGATTAAAATGGTGACGTTGGAAACTTACAGATTACGCTGTAGGTGATATAGTCTTGGAATATTTACGTTTTGTTTGAGGTTTTCGTGAGAATTTTTTATAGGCTACAGTAATACTAAGGCAAGCTGGCTTGCCAAACCGATACTTCCCAGAAATTCTTTTTAAAAATAATAATGCATTGTACGAGATGCATTTTCTTCCTATTCAGAATAGCGTAAATTTGTCACAATTTAATTTTATTTTTGTTGCTCTTCAAACATTTTCACAGCCCATTCGTACAAAATAGCATAGATGATGAAACCGCGTATCAAAGTTGTCAGCGCCAGAGTAATTTGTTTAAAACTTAAATTTTCCCCCCAGAGACGGTACGCGAGATGAATACTAAAAATCGCGCCTTTGACATAGTTTTGTGTTTAGATATTGTATAATTAGCACACTCATCAGAAATCTGAAAGGTTTGTGGTTTTCAAAGTCTCAAGGTATTCGTTAACTGTCCCTTTTCTTCAAAGGAGCCATTCTGACGCTGTGTGATGTGATGCGTAAAAATGAGATGAAAATTTCACCTCATACAAAAGGATTGGAAAGTATACAAAGTAGAAAATTGCTTTCAGTTTTATGTGGAATATTTATATTTGTTTATCATTAGAAGTTTTCAACCGTCATATAAACTTGTTATTTATTTTGACTAGTCAACTACAGTTCCTATAAAAGTAGACCCTGCTACTTTTATACTTATTAAAAAAAAAAAAAAAGGGGAACGCTTAGTATAGAAGTCATTTGTTATTCTGTCCACATGTTCTACTTACCATACTACGAATAATTTAGGAAGTTTCGATTTAGTTTTTGTATGACATGCACACAGTATTTTGCGATAATTTTATTTTGGTTTATAGCGTGGCGGTTTTTGTGAAAGTGAAAAGAAATATATCGATATCGTTAAAAGTTGGCTGTTCTTATGAAAGTTGTTGCATGATGTGAACTATACAGAACAACGACTCTTACTTTTTCGATTCCACATAAGAAATGAGCTTGTTTTAGCTAAATTGTTAAGCTGATCACGAAGTTGACAGTCGTTATCCTGCCGGAACGCCATTTAGAATGTGTTTCCTTCCGTTTGTATGCATGTAAATATTGGAGAACCGATAATTTGCTTTCATGAACTTATGTCGTTCAGTTATTTGAGAATTTTACAAAGTAGTGTTGAGCCATTTCAATTTTAATTTAAATCAATCAATTGTAAGGACGCATTCACTGAAAGAATCTCAAATACTTTTTCTTTTTGCGCCTTTTGAAAGCGGCTTGCGAAGGATATGTCAGAACTACAAATGGTTTGAACAGATGATTCAGAGGAGCACATGGAACACATCTTGTGCGCCATATTTTTTCTTGGTTCATGGTTTCGGGTTGATTAATATGCTCGAAAGTCGTGATGCAATACATCACTGTATTATCAGATAAAACAAATCTGATTTCACATTCGTCTAAGCCAAGAACTTTCGAGACTCGTTGCGTGAATTTCGTGTACTGTCTGTTCAAACTGACAGTTGTATAAAACCGAGTGATTAAGGCAGCAAACAAACTATGCTGTTCGTAGTAACGTATTTTCTGGGTGCCGTTCATTTTTTACTCCGTGGAATTCGTGGCCATCCATTCCAGTTATAGATAAACTTCTTTTCAGATGCTTTCAAATAGTCACTAAAAGCGCCTAATAGTTTCATGTCTGTCCGTTCGTCTGTCTATGCGCATGTATCAACTCGGCTGCCACTGGACGGATTTTCCTAAAATTTGGTATTAGAGAGTTTCATTTAAATCTGTCTATAAAATCCAAATTCGGTTACAATCCGTCGAAAATATCGGTCATGTTACGCGAAGACCTAAGTACGTTTAACTGTTGTCGGTGACTTAAAGTAGCGCTGTCATCGAGTGAAATGGATTCAAGCTGTTAGGTTAGTCGAGACGGTGTAAACATTACGCAAAAGCGCCATAGTGTTACATTTACCTACATTGCTTGCCTGCTTTTTCTTATTCGTCTAGTGCCGACATTTAGTGACTATGAAAACTCGCGTAACACAGAAAACACACAAGCCTATTGTTTATGTAGCTGATAAAGAATACAATGTCAGTCTATTTTTCTCAATATTTGGTTGTAAATATCAGATCTATGGCGTAAGGGATAATGTTCTAAAAATAATAATTTTTAACTTGTAAATGTTCGTACGTCCCTACAGAGCTGATGGGTTGACAAGCCGACTTATTGTTACAAAAATAAACACTGAGTTTATAGAAAATTATTTTGTGAACTTGTAGTGCTGACGTAACAATAAATAAGACAGTCCAGCAATATACCTCCAACAGACTACCGGCCCATCGCTTCCGTATTTTGCTCAACCATGCAGCCTGCTAGTCATAAGTTTTGAAATTTTCATTGAAGATTCATCGCCAATTTTAAGAATTTTATGCCTGACGTCTTCCTTACTAATAATGTTTTACAATAATTTTATATTTTGTAAAAATATTTCCCAAATGTGATATCTACAAACGTTTCATATATAGGCGAGATCCCGTCCCTCAGTACTGTTACTGAACATGTGGCAGTAGCTGTTTGACTCCCTTCTTAGTGTACCTCTGAAATACGAAGCCTGATGATGTTTTTTTACATAACAGAAACATGTAGCTTTCTTGATTACCCTAAAGTGTTCTGTACAGGCTGACTGTCTTAACTGAAGAATAATAAACCAACTAGATGCCACTTGTTATTTTATTATAATTCTTATAGGTTCAACATATTTCGGGCACTACTATGCCCATCATCAGGAGCTCGCGACTATAATGTTGACTACCACATTGATCGGCTGGAGTAGTGTCCGTGTTGCAGCTGCAGCTCGGACACTACTCCACGCTAACCGCACCTAACCTCCAACACACAGCAAACCAAAAACGAAACGACCAATGTGGTAGTCAACATCATAGTCCCGAGCTCCTGATGATGGGCATAGTAGTGCCCGAAACATGTTGAGCCTGTACGAAGTACAATAAAATAACAAGTAGTATCTAGTTGGTTTATTATTCTTCAGTTATCACAATGATGCACGGTCCGATAAACATCTGGCCAATTGTCTTATTTATTGTTAAGTATCTATACAAACACAGCGGGAAGACGCATATTAAAACTACAGTGTAGAAGCTTGAACCAGGCCTCCTTTAGCACATCTTTTAGATGGCGCAATCTAGGTTCACCGAAACGCCAGAAGAGTGAACCACCACAAATTGCCATTACTCTTGCATGGAAAACTTAGCTGTATGCCGCCATGAAGCCCCGAAGAGTCTGTGGGAAACGATGTTGTTGCATTGTTGGTTAACCAGTTCTTGTGACTGGACTGTGTTCCAGGTGTCGTGGATCAGGCGCAGAGACTGGCACATACTGACTTCAGGCCTCTTCACCTACACTAATGACGAGAGATTCCAGGTTGTGCACACAGAGGGAGGAGACGACTGGAATTTGCAGATCAAATACGTTCAGAAACGCGACAATGGCACGTACGAATGCCAGGTAGGTTACGTTCAGTAAGCCGTCAAGCTCGCCATGTGACGCATATTCTAACTTTATCCAGTCGTTTATACAATCCCGTCGCAAGTAATTAACACTTCTGATGCTACGCACAAGTTGTCGCTTTTGAAAGGACTGACTTTCCTTGTCGCAGGTTATTTGGCGTTAAGGAGGTCGTTGAAATAAACATTTACAGCCACGAATATGTGCAGATAAATATTAATGGCTTTTCAGCAGGATAAATTTCGCGTTACCACTCAAATGGGGAACAAGAATAACACAGGGAGTATTGTTAAGGAGCGAAATAAACGTAACATAACAATGAACCCTCTGCCTCCCTAGAATATTTTATGCTTCCTTTATGGAACATAACCATAACTGAACCAGCATAAAGAATACACATTTGCTGCAATTTTGAAAGACTGGCTGTTTTTCTATATGACCAAAATGTTATTAAAAATTATACATAACAATTAAGTGATTTCCGTAAAAGTTAAGTGTGCAGTAGACATAGTTTATTTTTAAATCGGTGTACTTTGTATTTAACTAATGTGTGGAAAAGTATACTCGGTTTCGTATTCGGTACCCTATGTCATTTTATTATGACTGCCATTGTAAATCTTTTTGCTGTAACTTGAAGACTGTAACTACATTAACATCTGCCTGGACCGTAGGTATTATGCCCAAGATAAGGGGAAATGGTAAGCGGTCTGATACGAAGAAGGTGTCATGTTTTGTAAAGATATTACAGAATTACTTTCCTAAATAATTCATAAAATATGCCGTCTGCACAGCAGTTTTACGTAGGTGCTTTCCATTTTAACAAAGAAAGTATACTCAATTATTACACCAACCACTACACATATATAAAATTTATAAAAATTTGCACATTAAAACATAAAAAACGCTCCGACATGTTTCGGTCCTAAGACCATCATCAGGGAGCTATATATTCCTTGCTAAATTCACAAAAGAAATAGTCACAGAACAATTTCGTTGTACAAGTTGGGTATTGTGGCAACATGCTGTGTTGTGTAATGTTATGTTGTGAAGAGTGCCCTGCTACGGATGTGCATTGCACATTGTACTTTGTACATGTAATGGCTTGTAGCGACCTTGTACAAATGTCCGCTTGACCGCCATTTTGTCAGTCTCTGAATAAAAAATTTTCGGTTCACCGGAAAAAAAAATTCTTTCGAAGTTTCCATACGGTTGGCAAACATTTTTTATTTGAGGAATACCTTGAAAAACACGTAAAAATTCAAATTTTCAAAATCATTACGACTGAATACAGGTATAAGAAACATTAGAGGAGCCTCAATACTGAAGAGCGGCTCATGCAAACATTGTGTAAATGCGTGTAGGTTTGCTTTCAATTCATTAGATAACCCAAATGTCACATTCGTTACAATGATTCTATTTATTTTACGGTCATCTATAGTTGTGTCTGCTGTTGGAACGAAACTAAGCTATTGCCTTTAACTGAGTCGCGGTCCACGGAGGTGCAGAAACAATGTTTTAAGGGGATATTTTCTAATTACGCACTATATTGATAAAATATTATTATGTTTTGTGAGATGATGGTAAATATTTACCAGACCACACGGCATCACATACTAGAAGACAAAGTTCTTCTAGGAATATTTTTGCTAATCAGCCGTTTTTATCCTTTCAGTATGTATCGTTTCGAATCCTTTCCATGAGCTGCAGTGCCGAAGATGGCAGAGGTTTTGATATTGCAGGCTAATTCTCCTTTATCTACATAGACTGGAATTTTGTATTGTCTTCATGACCATTCGTTACTGATAAGGGTATTAATGGATAGTGTTTTAATTGCAAGGGTTATATGGGGTCAATAATTGTTTCTGAATCGTGGTTAGGTAGGATCTTGAAGAAGAAATTCAAATCCCTTTTCGGAATATTGTCCCGTAAGTCATCTGAGCCAAAAAAAAAAAAACCCTGAAAAAGTTAAATGAAAGTACATTTTTGGGCATTTCATCTCCGTTGTTCCTAAATAATCTCGGATATATAGGAGATTCACACACATCAATATATTTAATTAAAATCAGCCTATATTTAGTTCAAGTCAGCTACACGTTTCAATCATATGTGGTCATCTTCAGGCCGGCACACAACAAAGACACTACAAATGACAATCAATTAATCGATACACATAAGATATAACCAAGTAAAATCTTTGAAACCATTCATGTAGGTGGAAATCATAAGGCATTATCACTCTCCTTTTACCAAAAAGCTTAAGGTGCACCATCCTTCCCTCAGATACAATAATTCGTACCCAAAACATTTGCAACACACTTTTGACAAATTTAAAACATTATACAAATGCTGCATTTCAATAAAAGGATTCTCATATGAACACTACAGAATCTTTTTCATTTATAAAGAATCTATAAATTATAATTACAAGGTAAACATACGATAGAATTAGAACTCTGAAGCCATTTGTGTAGGTGAAGGCCATATGACGTAACCATATGACGTAACCGATACCCCTAACTTCTTTATCTCATTCAACACGGTCGAATCACAGCAACATGCAATAGGCCTTCAGACACTACCATAGAGGGACGTGCCACAGTGTGTTCCACAGTAATGTGCTTTACAGATATACGATTAAATATACGTTCACCAATACCCGGAGAGATATCATCCCAAGTGTGCAGATAACAAGAAATTATGCAAATATTTGCAGACACGAGTAAGTAAAATCACTTGACACGTTATCCCTCCAACTTGACGTTTCTGTTCATCACGTTAACGCAATTTAAAATAATAAAATTCCTTGGGCAGATTTCTAAATTTAAAAAAAGACACATCCCAACTACCATTCTTTCTGGAAAAAAAAGACATGTTTTAAAAAAGGGGTTACTACAATGACAATTTCATAGCCGTCCTCTAGAAAACGCCCACAATCTTTGTATCTTAAATATTTTAACACGCCAAGATAAAATTTTATTGTATTTTATACCTAATATTTTTACAACTTTAAAAATTCTATGCATTGCAACTGTTGCCAACTTCATTCCCAAGACCATCCAACTAGACGAACATACTGTTGTGCAAATGCCCGTGTAAAACATTGAGATATCATTCCTAAATGCAACGGTGTTTTTATTTCCTGTTTGTTTGCCAGCCTGATGTTGACCATGTATGGTTGAAACATGTGGCTGACTGAACTAAATATATGCTGATTTGAATTACATATATTGTTTGTTTAATATATTCCATACCTGTGCATTAAGTTATAATATATAGTAAACCAAAGAATGCACTTTGGTAAAATAAATTTTATTACTTATTGTTAATCACCAGTTATTATCAATATGTAATAAAATACATATTGTCTAATCACATTCGTTGGTTTACTACATATTATAATCTTTGTGTACGAATTTTTTATATATCCAGGATATGTGAGTGTAATTGGTGGCACGGTTGGAAGCGGAATTGAATTCTTCTTGAATACAGTTTCTGAACGCTACCTCTGTATCGGTCCCCTCGGTGCCGTCAGATATAGAGAGACCATTTCTCAACCACATTAAAAGCACATTGCAGGTGCAACGTTTCAAGCTTTTCCCTACTACGCCCAGGGCTGATCATCTTAAGCACTGAGATCCTTGTAGATCGCATTTATATGTTGTTTTGAGAAGGAGTGTGACAGATGACTTCCCGTCTTCACACAACAGAAGACTTTTCAGCGTAGAAATTGTGTGTATTCATGTGAGACGGACTTGTAAATAAAAGCCAGTACTGTAAGGCTGCAGGTCTGTTTGTAGCATACCGTGAGGCAAAGGCAGCACTGCAAAGGGAGTTTCATAGACTCACACACAAAACATCTGTGAGCTGCATAATACTTTCGTTACCATGGTTACCATGAAAATATACTCGTGTATTCAGGGTTGTAGTGCTTCCCTTGTGTGTAAAACAGTGGAGGAAGTAATCGCCTACTCGAATCTATGAATTTCACGGCAAAATTAACAATTTTTCTTTCTTAGCGAAATACACACACACACACATATATATATATACGCGTAACAACTATTGATATTAATTTCAAGAATAGACAAGTGAGGGGTGCATAGACACGGACGGATACTGTAGATTCTAAAATATAATATTTATTTTCCTAGTTACACTCATCCCACTGTGTTGTCAGAATTGAATGATCAATAAATAACAAGATATGGAATGTGCTTATAACGTTATATTATGGCTCGTTCGCGTAACCACTTTGCAGTGCAAACGAATTTTCTTTGTGCCATTATTTACTTACGTGTCACTGTCAGTTATATAAAACAAAACTTTTGTTGTAAATTTACGTTCCCGACAACATTGCAAATTATGTGTACCGGTTTTTGAAAGAAATTGTATTCTAATCTATTTGCACTCTTTTCATTCGTTACATAAAAATTATGCATTGAAACAAAAGGACGTTTCTCTGCTTATGGCCTTCTTCAAACGTACAGTTTGGCTAAACATATCGTAATGACATATAATTCGAATAAAGATAGACCAACTTGATGTCACTTGCTTTATTATTTCATTATTTAATGCAAAACATGTTTCGAATGTTAGTACATCCATCCTCAGGAGCTTGCGACTTATTTGTTGAGTTATTTCATGGGTTGTATTGCTCTGGTTCGGTGTGTGTTGGTGTTACGGTGTGGCTCGGCTAGGGTGGTGTGGTATCCTTATGCTGGCTGAAGCACTAGTGCTTCAGCCAGCATAAGGATACCACACCATAACACCAACACTCATCGAACCAGAGCAATACAACCCATAAAATAACTCATCAAATAAGTCGCAAGCTCCTGAGGATGGATGTATTAACATTCGAAACATGTCCAGTATTGCTGTTTTTTTTTACTTTAGATGCCGGACGTCTGGTTAGAAGTCAGTACTCGGAAGGTCCTGCGACCGGCCACCTCGACACAGGTTTTTCTTGGTTTCCCTGTGTCTATAAGCAAATGCTGAGATGGTTCCCAAGATTCCAAGTTGCCACTACATGCTT
>Ga0131853_10012487_pt1 | contig 15565 bp, 6 predicted proteins | sample TergutLab28metaG_FD_92764 | JGI IMG/M metagenome (GOLD analysis project Ga0131853, IMG submission 92764) | Labiotermes labralis P1 segment gut microbial communities from Petit-Saut dam, French Guiana - Lab288 P1 (version 2) (version 2) | ecosystem: Host-associated > Arthropoda: Insects >...
AATTAGACAAACACACACACACACACGTGCGCGCGCGCGCGCGCGCGCGCACGTGTGTGTGTGTGTGTTTGTCTAATTGTATGTGATCTAGAAACCTGAACAATGAGACGTCCTACACAAGACAAAATAAACACAAGGGACCAACATCCATGCTGTAAGTGGGAATCGAACCCGCGATCCCAACAATAAAGCGAAGTCAGGCAATCGCACGATCACTGGGATCGGCTGTCGTGGTTGTATTCCGCCAAATAAGGGGTTATGCAAGGCCGTCATTATGTGCGGGAAGTTTATACCTCGGCAAGGGGGACCAAATGGCTTTGTAGTGTATTATATAGAAATATTTATAAAAGAAGCGTAAACATCTAAGGAGCATTTGTCTTTCTCGGTCGTCACAAAATTCCTTTTCGCTTATGATGTTTAAAAATGTACGGACATGCAAGGCCAGAGTAACCATGGACCAGAATTTAGGGAGGCCTAGGCTGTAATTCGTACAGGGCTCTAAAATGGTTAGCACCGATCTTCCTCTTTATCAACGTAATTTCTTTAATTTGGAAATACATTTTGGTTTTTAACATTCATTCATTCGAGGCTGAAATCCTATGTTGTAAAGCTGCCTGCACTACGCGGAATCTTAAATTATTTTTCCTTTGTAAGTAATAACGTTTAACCATCATCAAAAGTGTTTCAACAGAAAAGTTTACTTCTTAAATGTAGGCTTATGTTACACATACTTTTGTAGGACGAGGGCATTTCAGAAAATTCGCATCGCGGTTAAGATACAAATCTCACACAAGTGTGTCTGCAAGGACTGATACCTCTTACATTTATTTGTGCTGTTCTGTTTCCAATGTATCCCTGCCGACACAGGCCAGGATAGTGACCAGCGTACGGATTGTGTGATTGAGTAACTGAGGTTTGATTCCCGGTAGAGGCAAAAGTTTTTTTTTTCCCCAAAACATTAAGACCAGGTCTGGGCCCCACCCATCCTAATATTCAATGGGTACTGTGGACCTTTTCCTGGATATAAAACAGCGATGAAACTGGCCACTGAACTCTATCTAGTACAAATTTTAACAATGCTGGAGCTATGACTCCATTTCCTTAAATTCCTTATGGTGTGTATAGGTAGATCTTCACCTTTAGATTAGGCCAACTCTGTTGGTCGGCATGGGGTATTATGACATCGTCTGCTTTCTGTACAAGGAAGGCAAATCTTTTTACCAAACTGCAGACATGACGCGCCTCCAGTACTTCATATAACGTTAGAACCGCTGATTGTTTTACTATATGTAATCCATCTCATTAACTTGCATTAACAATACCATTGGTAGATTTCATCATCCTATGGTGTTGGCCGTCATAGTTTTGAGAAAACTGAACCCTGATCTTAAGATGACCTAACTTTAGTAGGTGGATCATCGGACATTTCGTGCAGATCAGGGGTTTCGACGTTTGCAAGGATGAGACATGTTTTGTCCAGACATCACCACCATGTCCACATTCTATATGGTTCATTTTTCAACGCCATGTCCAGAGGGAGCAACCACATGGCATTCGTTTTCTTTTTTCCTGTGGCTCTAAAACCGAAACCCAACCGAGGCAGCCTCATTTTTTTATGTTTCTAGATAACACACAGTTCCACACACACACACAGTCGATATGACTCCTCCAAACACGTGGTCAGCCCATCGCACAGGCCGCTACCTACACAACACCCACACAAGAGACCAACATCACGCCGTCAGTGGGATTCGAACCCGCGTTTCAATCACTCTAGGGTTCGCATATCTTCGCGCTAAACTTCACGGCCACCAGGATCGGCATAGGATACTACGTGATGACATTAGAAGACCTCTGTGCACGTCGCCATTAGGCTGGCAGTACAGTAACTGCGTACCTTAACATACTGCAATGAAATGCATTTGCAATATAAAAACTTCGAAATTCATTTGATGTTGTGACGTATATTTTCCTCCCTGTGGCGCTGCGGCCCAACGCGGACCGTGGCTTGCTCATTATTGAATTTTCTAGATCACACACAACGACGCACCACATTCGGTAGGACTCCTCTGGACGAGTGATAAGCCACACGCAGAGACCTCTACATGACAACACAAAACACTCACAAGAGAGAGAGACAACCATGCCCCTGGCGGGATTCGAATCCGCAATCCCAGTAAGCGAGCTGCTGCAGACGCACGACTTAGACCTCGCGGCCACTGGGATCGACTCTTCTCAATTCAATACTCTTCATAGGGTCTTACATTTTTCAGTCCAGCACTCAATTTCATTGTTTATTACAATCATGAACAATACCCCAGCCTTCCGACACGATTGTAATATCTGCAGGTGGGGACAAAATTACATTTGCAATGCACTTATTCATAAAAGGGCCATTTGAGAGGTATTAAAATTTAAAGTCCACTTAAAACTGACTTGTGTTTCTTATACAATCTGCATACAAGGAGGGTGCGGGGGATAATTTTGTTTTAAAATTTTAACATTGAGTTAAAATAGCCATGACGTAGAAAGGCACGGCCTGTGTGTATAGTTACTGTAATATTTAAACGTTTTGTATTCGTATCTTAGGTTGAAATATGTTGTAGGCTATTGACTGAGTTACAGCGTGACGTGGACGTATCTAATTCAACAGGCTGAATCACAACGGAGGAAAATTTCATTTCATTTCATTTCATATGAACTAAGTATTTCTGAAGGAAAGCATTATTACAAGGCAGGCTGTGTACGGATACCGTAACAGTGAGGCGCATTTGTGCAATCATTGTTGCAGTTGGAAATCAAGAAATATTACACATCCTGAGTGTGTGTTTTGTAGACTTTGGTATCCATCACGCAATGTGCATGCGCCATATTGTCGTATTTGGCCTGCCTGCCTCTACAACATTTCTCCACATTGTCTCATTAACTCTTAACCTGCTAATGTGGAGAATATGGTGAGATCCTAATAATGCCAGCAAACAGCAGATGAGATTTAAATTGGCGTTTAAATGGTTAGTGGCATGATTTTCCAAATACAAATTTCGAAAGTAAAATGTGAGTTTTGAATTTCTTTAAAACTTTTGTCTGAAACGTTTCTCATTCTAAGAAGAACTGAGCAAGGTGTGACCAAACGCATATATTGACCTTCATACAAAGTACCCGTTATTCTTCTTGCCGGTTTGTCATGAAACTTAAATTTTCTCGACAGATTTTCGAAAAATTCTCAATCTTCAAATTTCATGAAAATCCGTCCATTGGATGCCGAGTTGTTCCATGCGGATAGACGGACAGACGGACAGACACGATGAAACTAATAGTCGCTTTTCGCAATTTTTCGAATGCACATAAAATGAGTCCAGATATCCTGAGTATGAGAGTTCTGAGATGATGAGTTTGTGAGTTCGATATAGTGAGTGTGGGATTCCGGAAAAATGAGTGTGTGCAGATAGCCTGGAAATGGGAGGTCAGAGACGAGTTTATGGGCCCATATAGTCTGAGTATGGAGGTTCAGATTACACGAGTCTCTTGGTCCAGATAGCCTGAGGTAAGAATTATGTGGCCTGTGATTTGTTTTGTGTTAAAAAGGCTTAGAGTAAATTATTTACACTTACAAAATTTTTAGTCCCGAATTATTTTATTTAACCTAACCAAATGATTAAATTAGCTCAGTAGACTAAGTCTAGCCGCAAAACATTTGGCAACAGTGGAGATTTTAAATACATATGTGGATACAACGCTAAAAACAGTACGAATGACTTTCATAGTGAAGTTGAGAGAAGACTCAATTCAGAAATATTTGTTTTTATTTAGTTCGTAAAACTAAAAAATGCTGAAGGTCCATTCCTTTGCTCCTATTCTGGAACTTGTAACGAATATTAAATTATTAGGCAAAAGGATAAGGTTCGCGCAATTTTATTATCTCTCATTTTAGGGTTGCTACAAGATAAGGTTCCAAAGAGCGGTGGGAAGCAGAGAAGTGAGGTCGATATCAGAGTTCAGTGTCATTATTATTCTTGAAACGTGCCGAATTTGGGACATGTAGTATCATAATTCTGGTCATGGAATAGAACAGGCTTGCATATCACGGCCCGCTAATTGCGTTAAGGAGGTTTGTGTTCCCTGACCACAACTTGTCGGCCGATATTTTAAATGGACATGTCCGACAAATTTTTATTTAAATATTGTGAATATCGCATGGATTTTTTTCAGTCGTAAAAGTTGGTTGTTCAAAGCATGCGATCCGTTTGTTGCTCTACAGTCAACCAGAGTCATAGTAAAGATAAAGGTAAAGTGATCCCGTTAAGGCCCGGTGTGGCCCAGAGGGTCGGTAGAGGTATAGCTCTACTCTTCCATGATCGCGGCACTAGAAGGTGGTGAGTGGTCAGCAGAACGCCCCGGCCGCAATTTACCCGCGGGAAAACCCGGTACCCATTTTACAGGAGGCTGGGTGGGCGCCAGGGCCTATCTGGAAGGCCGGAAAATCTCGTCTCCATCGAGATTCGATCCAGGACCGTCCAGCCCGTAGCCAGTTGCTATACCGACTGAGCTACCGGGCCCATACCGGAGTCATAGTATTGTTTATAAATTTCAGGTCCGTATAATGTAAAATAATAAAGCAGAAAACTATCAACCTTTTTAACACTGTGGGACAATTACATGACATATTTTGTTACATTAACCATTTTGGCGAAAAAGTAGTTTTAGATTAATTGAATATATATTTAGACTTGAAGATTCGAATCTTCTAGATTGTTAGTCTGGTAGTAGTTAACAACTGTTCTGAAGAATCATAGTACCTTCTTCCTTACGATGAAGCACTAAAATCTTGCAAGACATTTATTATGTTAGATCATTAAAAAATCTTTAGTCAATGACAATATTATCTTTCTTTATTTTTTTATTCTCCGAGTTATATTTTTAATAAAATTTTGTAAAACTGTTTTTTTTATATTAAATGTAGTCCTCCATAAAGATAAGGAAACGAATTCACAAGAGCTTTTTCACTTATATTTTTTACTAATTAGAATTTCTTTTTTGGTGTTCAAATCACGGTGCATGTATCGGCTGGGCGACAGAAACATGCCTACTGTACTTTCTGCAAATATGAACGACAGGAACATCTTGGCAGAAACAGGCACAGATTGGGAGTTCTTTATTAACCCTTTAAACGCCCAATTAAATCCCATCTGCCATTTGCTGACATTATTAGGAGCTCACCATATTTTCTACGTTAGCAGGATAAAGGTTAAATTTGATTTTAAGTAAATGAAGTTGTGAGTTTGCACAGGATTTATGTGACTAGGGATGGGAACTGGCGACAGACTGTTGTGAAGACGGCAACGAACATTTGGGTTGCCTAGAAAGCGGATAATTTATTGAGTAGTTGAGCAGCTGTTAGTATTTCAAGAATAAATTTGCTGTATGAGATTTTTTAGGTTTCATAATAATTTCGACCAACAACAACAACAACAACAACAACAACAACAATAATAATAATAATAATAATAATAAACTTTCTGATCTGAATAAAAACGTAACGCCTGCTGTCATTCTGTCTGTAGCATCAGCAAAAATTCTCCTAGCAACAGTTATTTTAAAGTAGACTTATTTCTGAAATCAAATTCAGATTTTACAGCTTCAGGTAATCTCTTTTCAAATTTCATTGAGTTTTTAATAAATCCTAAATCTCCGTGGCCTTAGTTCGCACGCGAACTATACCGACAGAGCGGCCGCCGCCGGTCGGCGAAGTTGGTGCCAACTTTTGCGGATAGGGGGGTGTCATGTGGTCAGCGCAACGGGTCCCCACAGCCGTTACTCTCTGTTTTCTAGACCTGGAGCCGCTACTTTTTTCATTCAAGTAGCTCCTCAATTGACCTCACGAGGCTGAGTGGACCCCTTTCCAGACCCACTACTACTCAGAAAGTCTGGTAGCGCCGGGGATCGAACCCGGGACCTCTGTATCTGCAGCCAGAAACTCTGACCACTAGACCACAGAGGCGGTCTTTTAATAAAGCCTACGGCGTTATAATTAAACACCGAGTATTTTAATGAATATTTCTAACCGTTTCAATTAATTTGAAGAAAATTTCTTAGTAGTTCTAATTTTGTTAATTTACGTTACTTTGTTTCCGTATATCGCAGTTTTTTTGTCCTATAGGTAGACAATAAGGAACCCCGAAGGGAAGTAACTTGAGGGCGAGTGTAGTTATCAATGATGATAATTTGGGATTCATTTATAAACGTTTATGTTATTTATGTAATTTTAATAATTTTTGTTGCAACTTCTCTGCGTTTTCGCATAAATATTATTTAACACACATTTCACTTAAGATAAACGTGTTAATGATTTATACATCCAAATGTCAGTGCTTGTTCTATGTTTTTTGTGCCGTGCATTGTGATACAATCTTTCGATATATTAAGAACGTAACATTTTGTACTTATATATCTTATGTAACTTTGTTATAATTTCACTACGAAAAACATAGCATAAAAAACTGCATGTACCAATGGCCTTCCCGATTATGTACACGTGATGTTCGAACCTTGTATAAGGCGCCAAGAATTTAATTAAAACATTAATTTTAAAAGTGTACATTTTTTGGTTTACGTTACATAATTGTTAGTGCTTGTCTAATTACAGACCTAACTTCGCATATAAGTATTACTGAGACACGCCCACCCCGTCGAATATTGGTTAGCTGAGTAGGCGTTTGTGACCATGGTTCATTTAAATCTGAGTGCACCTTTGTTTTCCAGATCAACCCCTCAATCGCATAAATCTGCACATTGTTTCTCATTCGACGCTAAATAATAACGCGATCAAAGAACTTCGTTACACGCACCTGAAATTGCGTTACCTGCAGAGTAAGTAATTTTATCTTTAAAGGCATGGTAGAAACTGATGACCTGGGCTGTGTTATTTTTGAGATAGTACGATCGACCTCCACGGCGCCAAAAACTGGATCCGATAGTAGTGGAAAATGGGATCTTTTCCTCAAGGCTGTGAGTTAATAAAACATTGAGAAGACACCGTTGTCATTCCAGTCACGCGCTGAGTTTTAGCAATCATTATCTCCCGCTAGGAAAAGTGATTGAATAGACGGAACTTCGAATTGATTGTACGAAAATGCCGCATCGTCTGAGAGCCGGACAGACCTGCCCGCCTGACCGTCTTGAAGGAGCGCAGCACGCACTCGTTTTCATTCACAAGTCATGGGGGGTTCTCTGGGAACTGCCCCCCTCTACATACTTACCCCTCCGTCCCCCTCCTCATGGGACATTGCATCGACGTGAGCCAATCATAGAGCGGCCGGGCTTACTCCTAGTGGAAGAGTTTATTCTGATCAATGAGCAGTAGGGGGTACTGATGGTTTAGGAACAAAGTAATTGCTCGGGGGAGTCTGTATTATTCAGTGATAAGTGTAAGCAGGTGTTATAATTAACATTGGCCCGAGGACAGACTTTGGTGAAGTGGTGGTATGCTTGCATAAAACTTCGGTAAGCCCATTAGAAATGAAGTGGTCTGACTGCGGGAAACCCCTCTCCCAGTGCCGGAATGACCTCTTCCATCCACTCCATTTCAGCTGACTACCGTACTCGTGTACGGCGTCCGGGCTAGCGTTGGCCGTTTCGTAGTAGTAAGATTATGGGGGCGGCAGTGTAGTGTGCTGTGAGCCGGGCTCGGGTGTAGTCGCTACGACAGAGACGCTAGCTTCCACTGCAAAGCCGTAGCCCCGGGATGACGGAAGTAGAGTGCTCGCCCCGCGTTAGACAGATGCAGGCGGCATGAGCGTGTGACGGTTTTTATTTGTCTGGGGAGACTAACTTATAAACTGTAGTTTGCAGCGAGTCCTGTGTTTTGTACCCTTCCCAATCGAAACCGGACCCCGTTCTGTTCTGGCCCCGGCGGAGAAATATGCTTAAGTTTCTCACTCACAAACTTAGGACACATTCTTTGAATGAAGATCAGCCGCACCAGGACAAGGTAGGCTGCCTGGATTATGTGATAAAATTATCATTTTTCCCCGGTCACCTTTCTTGAAGGTCATACCAGGGGCCTGGCTGGCTGGCTGGCAGCGCAGCCTAAGATGGCTGCCGTGTCGAGCTGGAATCTAGAACAAAGAGCTCCATGCTACTCTGCGCTTTTCTGGATTCCCTGAGCTGCCAGGCCTAATGGCAAGCTGCCCCAAAGTGAATCTAAAACTCGAGTGCAATTTGCACAGGCAATTTCGCTGCTAGCTTCCATATTGACTTTGCAATTGTGATTTGAATGAGTGCCAAAACTTTAAAGATGGCTGACAAGGATTTTGTGTTCTCTCTTTTCAACTTTTAGGCAGACGACGACCACGATTCCGGTACAGAATCAGACGACGAGCACGGGGAGACGGAAGATCAAGAAAGCAGTAAGTACAGATACTTTTAATTTCAGGCCTTTCACTTTCGTAGAAACGTAGTGCATTCCATCGGGTCGTACACACACTGCCTAGGAACATAGTTACGTTTTAAATTGCATATGTGTTTTCTGTGGCTGGTTGGTTTCATTTCACGGTGGAAAGTGAAAATTGTGTGAAGTATGCCCTAACTGATATTGATTTGAGACAGCAGGAAGGCAAGTTATTAACCAAGTGCAGTGCAATAGTTTCGTACCAGCTGTTGAAGCATCTCTATTATTTATTCAACATGCCAAGACTGCCCACGCAGTTTCCAAGGAAAATATGTTGGTTTGTCAGTGTGGTGAGAAGTGGAAACGCAACTGTGAAAATTACATAACCATTTTGTTGGGAGTGATGACACGTATTGGTGTTGTGACGAATTGCATTTCCCCGCTCAGGTATGTGGGCAAGAAGCCCACATACCTAAGCATGTGCATTTTATTTGTTCGTATGCAGGCGAGAGAATCATTTAAGATAAAGTTATGCGTAGGCACAGAAATTTACGCTTTTACGTTGAAAATTTAGGTAAATAAACATCCATCTCGATCATTTTGCTAAGAAATAGCATGCTGGGCCCTGTGTACGTGACAGTTGTGTTTCGTAGGCTCCTTGCATTTGCTAACACATTTTTACCGTCGGCATTCATTTGATATATTTGTGTGCGGAATGTTCTTGAATTTGTTTGCAGTGAATGCGAATTTTGTGCAGCTTTTAATATTGCACATTGTGAGACAATGTACTGCCTACCCATTTCTACACGTTTTTTGCGTTCTGGGTTCCCTAGGCATTATTTTTAAAGGCTTCATTACAGTGGTGTGTTTTCAGAAATATATTGGCTTCCCTCTGTTGAAACGTTAGTGCCTCATTTTTACATACTGGTCATTATCGTCAATAGTATGCTAGCAAAAATATTTATGACTGCTGGCATTAATTTGACTGCATAGGATGAAGTGAAAAATATAGAACCCGTGGAATAAAATAGAGGATATAAAAATTATATCACATTGTTTTAATTTAAAATTAGTGCATTTAGAGATTGTGGTTCTTTCTCTGCACTTTACAGCCGTCTTCTTGCCCTCCTCCTGTAGACGTTCATCAAAAGAAATGTCTTTTAAGTGCGGAAGTCATTCTAGGTTTGAAGTTGTGTGTATTCTTTGAAAGATGCGGTTTTATTTTGTGTTATTTTAACCGGGTTTATGAATTATGTTTCTCGGTTGTCAAGTTCAGTTTCATTACCGTGGGGCGAGTCTGGCAACACACTTAAATGAGCATGCATCATTACCGTAATTGTATGTGGGTCATTTGCCTTGTACTGTTTTGTTGTTTGGAAGTTCTAGAGTACGTGAACAAACGAACGTGACGTAGAGAAGAATTTAACATGCATTAATTTGCTGCCTTCCGGTTTTATGTCTGCATCAGGATTTTTTTTGTACCGGCTGCATTATCACAGTTGCAAATGCGTTTCACCTGTAAAAAACTCAAAATTTTTAAAACGTTCGTGTAGGAGTTACGAAGTGTTTTCGTGCTTTGTTCTTATTTAGACGTAGTCCGAATTAGTATTTGCTTGCTGCATTATTAGTAAGCGTACATTTTTTTGCTTGGGGCACGTAACGAGGGAAACACGTTTTAATTGGTTTTGACGTTGGATATTATACCGTTGTATTCCGTATTCAGGAGAATCGGTGTGCGTGGATTGACGGTGTAGAATCTTGGTAGTTGCCAGCATCGTTAAATAACAGTTTTCTGTCTCACAGTTCGTATTAATTGGAACGACCAGTCGATTACTGATGTTTGGGGAAATAACTGCCTTTGATTCTGAGAGCCATGAAATGCAAAATACAATGTGTGGAAACGTGCAGTTTTTTTATGCAAAGCAGGTGGCACTGGACTTAAAAGCGATCAATACACCGTAAAGCCTTGTTGAATTTTCCGTTTAATACAGCAGTAGCACCCCAGATACACGAAATTACTCATTGTGTGAAAGTAAACTACTTCATTCCTACCGAGGTTTAATTACAGAGAAGAATGTAAACAGCGTAAACATTGCCCCCCACCCCCTTTTGGTCCAGTTTTATAGCTTTACTGTGACAATGATAATTTATTTATGAAAAACGTTTTACGCTGATTTTGATGGCGCTTGGAAGTGAAGGTAGTTCCAGCTATTCTTATCTGCTTTTGTGTGGTGTATCCCGGACCTCCATGACTCTTCTGCTGCACACACGTAACTTGACCTCCGCAGTGACAGAACAAAGAGAACCTTGCAGGGTCGGGGGGGGGGGGGATCAAGATGCTGTTGTAGGCATTACCTGTTTCCTGTTAAGATGGTCAATTTTCCTAGAAGTAATTTTGTGGAATGTTAACAGCGGTAGAAGGTCATATTATAGGCCTAATGGAAAAATATGCGCAGACCATGCGTGCAGTGTGTGTGGTAGTGTGAGTGGGTGACCAGTTTGATGTTTTGTGTCCCATCCGAATAGTAAGTGCAGTAAATATCCTTCCCTGCGACGCGAGGTGATCAGTTGCTGGAACATTGTGATAACGTCTGTCAGCGAACTGACTTTGGCTGTCGGTCGTACGAAGCGCTGCAGTGGCATGTAGTTTGATAATGATATGCCGTCTTCGTGTTTTGCTGTGCATGTTTGGGGACTGGTGTTCGAGTGGTTGCAATGAATTGGCACCCTGCTGATTAAAGTTTTGGGCCTGTACCGGGAATTTTTTAAAGTATCCAAAAATTTAAAGATCAAGATATATAGAACTATAATTTTGTGTGTTGTTTTGTATGTGAGTGCGGTAATGAACCTTAGGGTTCCGTGAAATGCGGAGTGTATTTTGACTAGCTGCAAACCAGTTAGCTTCTCAAGAAGGACTGCACCATGGAGTAAGTAAGTAAGTAATTTTGTTTAGAGTTGTATGTAGGAACAAGCGCCATTTGACCTATTTTTACATGTTATTATTGGTATTTTTGTTATTACAAGTTTTCGCATTGTGCACATCGTGGAGAAAATGCGCTCAAATCTGTATTCCAACTGCAGGGGAGGGATAGAATCAGCGTTTATGCAAAGCACAACAACTCGTGGGTATCAGAACATCTGACGGAATAGATCGTAATTGTCTTTGAAATGTAAAATTTTTATTGTGGTGTTGAAGTATTCTCTGAATTTATAGTGTTACATTTTTAGATAGATGTAGAGGTGAAACTGCTTCACTGCTTGAGTCGAGCACAACACAGTGGAACATTCAAACCTATTCTTAACCTCGACACTAGGTGGTGGTGATTGAACAGATTTTATACCCGGAGGAAGAGCCCGCGAAGCCTCCCACCGGTAGGGAAGCTGGGTGGAAACGCACTCGGTACAGACGTCACGGTGAAGAGAAGTCCCTGCCCTTTCCAGGAATCGAGCCCATATTGTCCAGTTCGTAAATGATGAATAGACTTGTATTAACGTAATGCGGCTGATTAATTTTTGGAAAAGGGAAATGAAATCTGAATGCTAAAATGAGATGTCACATGTAGGTTTATTCATGAAGTAATGCTCATTTGGGCTGGAAATGGGACCCTGCTATCAAGATTTATTCTGAAGAGGTTATCTTTGTTGTTTTTGGCTTGCCTTTTCCCTTCATACACTTGTACGGCTTTCAGTTCTGAACGTTGTAATATGATTGTACTTATCTTTTGATGTGTGTTATGTGTAATAAATCAGTTAATCTGGCATTGATTTTTTTAGTGGGAATGGAGGGTAGCCTTATAGCCTCTGTGTATAAAACTGTCATCACACAATACGTTCCCAGGATCTCGTTAATAGGTTAAACAAACGATAGGTGGTACTGAAGGCCAGCGTTACACACGGTCCAGGAATTGGTTTCAACGTAGACCGACTAGTTTGTCTCAGGTTTTGAATCTTAATGTTGGATGTATCTTGTAACAAATTAACATTTTCCCCCAAGCTTATGTGAATTATACTTAATTTAAGAGTTCTGCAGTACCGGGGAATTGAAGCCTCGGCTCTGTGTGTGGACAGGTATAGGTCGTGCTGGAAAGTTCTAGCGCCTTCGATAAATGTTTGCGTTCGACAGCTTTTTGGTTGCGGTATGCACTGTTACTTGTCTTTGTAGTATCTGAGACTTTGTTTCTGATTTTATCCTCTGTGTAGGCCTACATAAAGCTTCTTTGCAGTTGGGTTTGTGTTGTGTTTTGTTGGCGTAGCAAATTTAGATTTCAAGTCCTAGTCCATGGAATAGGTCTTACTCAAAAAACTAAAAGTTTGAAGTATTACACCTTTCACATATTGTCATGTTCAAAGATAGACATTTATTTACCTGTGAGAAAGGCCACTAATTTTCACGTCGAATCGTGGGCCGAAGAAGGATATACCGAGTGACTTGAGCTTATGCCGCAGCGGTAATTGTGAATCTAAGTATTCATCGCTGTCTTAGAATTTCCTACTTTCCGTGACAAGCTATGTGATAACATTCTTGTGCCACTACCATCACTACTACTACTACTACTACTACTACTACCACCACCACTACCACCACCACTGCTGCTAGTACTACTACTACTACTACCACCACCACCACCACCACCTTTTCTTATAGCTTGACAGCCCTAGTGCGCCTAGGCCTCCACTGTGTGGTTCCTCGATCACACTCAACACACCACACTCCACAGGACTCCTCTGGACGAGTGATCGGTCCGTCTCAGAGACCTCTACATGAAAACACACTACTAGACTACCACCACCACCACCAGTAATAATAATAATAATAATAATAATAATAATAATAATAATAATCTAAAATATAAAGACCTTGTATTACAAATTCAGCCCGTGTGGAAGTGAAAGCAAAAGGGATACCGGTGGTGTCGACTGGAACCATTTCAAAATCAGTTAGACATTACCTGAGCAATATACCGGGAAACCACGAAATTAAGGAACTACGAAAAGCAGCCGCACTGGGAATGCACACACACTACGGAAAGTGCTAATGTAAAAGTACAAACCATATTTCACTGACGAAATAACATTACTTGTCGCAAAATTTGTAAATACAGAACAGCTGCACACTATGTACCCTAAAAACATGGTTTGTTTCAGTTATATAATTGTAAATAGCCTGCACAGAGATGATGATGGTGATAATAATATGGTAGCGGTTGTCCTGTCAGCCTTCAAAGTACAGCAGCATATTTTTCTACTGTGGTGACGTTACCTAACCTTTTGTGTCGCCCGTGTCTTTGACCCTTGCGTAACCTTGTCTTTATTATATGGCCTCCACCAGATGTTCTGAAGTGTCTACTAACGTACAGTACAAGTTATATTGCTAGCACGTAATGAAGCATAGGGACGGCCTTACCTTTCGTGCGTGGCATATCCATGTGTTATTGTTTCCGGTTGCAGTGAAGTGTACTTAAATGCTTATAATTTTGGATGTGAACCTTTTACTGTCCTGTAGCTCTTTGTTCATGTACGCATCTAAGGCCTGATAAAGCACTCTTTGTTTTTGTTTTTATTATGGGCGTTGAAGTATTCCATTTCCTCTGGAGCGATGTATTCTTCACTTGTGCATAGTTCCACATGTTGTTACCAAAGCTACGCCAAATAAATATTTTGTTTTAAGCCTTCATATGGTATGTAATAAACTAGGGCCTTTGAATAATAATTTTTTTTTTCGCTTTGTCTAGAGTAAGATACTGAAATTCCAAAGTGACGTATTTCCGGTGCAAATCTTTGCCCCTTGTTCGTTAAAATACACCGGATGAAAGTTTGCTGCAAAATGGAACTTGTGTTTGTGTGTGTTTGATGTACGCCTACTGTTTTGAAAATATTGATTGTCCTTTTGTCAGTCGGGTGTTACAAAGGGGTTATCCGTCCCTTGCTGTGATGACGTAGGCATGTAGCAACAAGGTTGAAAAGGGCATACCCCTGTAATTCTGTGCAGAAAATTGCCAACGGCTCTTTACAGTTTATGGACCTTATTTGCGGCCATTTTTAAAAGCCCACTTATGACGTTACATAAGGTGGGCATTATGAAGGATCGATAAGAGGGACGAGGTATCAGGAGAGTGAAGAAAACTACATAATGAGTACCTTAGTGATATGTACTCCTCACCAAATATTATTCGGGTTATCAAATCGAGAAGAATGAAGTGGGCTGAGCGTGTAACACATATGGGGGAGAGGTGAGGCGTATACAGGGTTTTGGTGGGGAAACCTGAGGGAAAGAGACCACTTGGAAGACCCAGGCGTAGATGGGAAGATAATATTGAGCTGAATCTTCATGAAGTGGGATAGGGGGCAAAGACTGGATTGATCTGGCTCAGGATAGGGATCGGTGGCGGGCACTTGTGAATGCGGTAATGACTCTTCGGGTTTCATAAAATGCAGGGAATTTCTTAACTAGCTGGGAACCGGTTAGCGTCTCAAGAAGGACTCTGCTGCATGGAGTAAGTATTGTTGTGGATCACTAATGGCTGAAAGTGGAATTGCTTGACAACTTTTTCTTAGTAATTCGTAGACGGCTGTCATCTTTCTAGATGATGATAACACAAAGACACGGCAGACGGAATGACATGACCTCGACACAACTCGTTTTTAACTTTGTTAGGAACGCCTAGAACAGTCGCAACTGTGGCCCAAATTATGGTTCACAAACTGACATTTATATTATTTTTAAAATGAACCAGTTCGTATGTTCTGCACCAGATTTTAAAGAAGTATCCCTCTCGTTATGAATCCTCTGATGTGTGTGATAGTTTCAGTGCTGTGTGAAGCACAGACTCCGTTACCGATAGTTATCCAGAGGTCGTCACTAGGTGATTAATATTTAAAAGAATAGCACAGGTGTCATAAGTTGTCGCAGGAGTTGGTCACGTGATCATACTGTACGGGTACCACGAATTCCTCATCGACAAAAAATGGTAAAGTATATATAGTCTGTGACCGCCTCTGTGGTCTAGTGATCAGAGTTTCTGGCTACAGATACAGAGGTCCCGGGTTCGATCCCCAGCGCTACCAGATTTTCTGAGTAGTAGTGGGTCTGGAACGGGGTCCATTCAGCCTCGTGAGGTCAATTGAGGAGCTACTTGAATGAAAAAAAGTAGCGGCTCCAGGTCTAGAAAACAGAGATTA
>Ga0131853_10012489_pt1 | contig 15563 bp, 9 predicted proteins | sample TergutLab28metaG_FD_92764 | JGI IMG/M metagenome (GOLD analysis project Ga0131853, IMG submission 92764) | Labiotermes labralis P1 segment gut microbial communities from Petit-Saut dam, French Guiana - Lab288 P1 (version 2) (version 2) | ecosystem: Host-associated > Arthropoda: Insects >...
ACAAAAGAACATTTAGAAAAAATATTTCCTTTTTTTAATGAAACACGAAAATTCATTTGTTTGTTTGTTTTTGGGGCGGCAAGCACCCCCCCCCCCCCCCCCCCCCAGTTGGCCATGGCATAATCAGTCACAAGGTTTCTAGATCACACACAACGACCCATGACAGTCGGTAGGACTCTCCTGGACGGGGGATCAGCCCGTCGCAGAGACCTCTACCTGACAACACACACAACACTCACAACAGACAAACGTCCATGCCCTCGGTGGGATGCGAACCCACAGTCTCAGCAGGCGAGCGGCCTTAGACCTACGCCTTAGACCGCGCGGCCACTGGTACTGGCCCGAAATTTCATTACCTTGTTCAAAACAGCTTCTGTCCCTATTATAAGCCGGATAAATCCAGTGCACCTTATATCCTATTGCTTTAAGAGCCATCTTATTATGATTACATTTACCGTATATTTGATTTCAAATGGAGACTTCCTTGCTGCTACAGAAAATCGAACTATGATAGCCCAGTTTTCAAGCCCCTAACCCAGTCACTAGTCCGACTAACCTGCAAAGTTCCGACGCACATCACGAAGGTGTAGATGGAGGATGGCGGTACTGCTCCACTAATTCTTAACCGCAGCACTAGGTGGAAGGAAAAAATCGATTCTGGTTATATTTATTCTGCGAGTCTGATCTGCATTGTTGCTGTTACAATGCGCAATTCACAATTGCAACTTTAAGTAATTTTATGGGAAAAGGTAAAACTAAAGGTAAAGTGATCCCGTTACAGGCCCGGTGTGACCCAGAGGCTGGGTAGAGGTATAGCTCTACTCTTCCATGACCGCGGCACTAGAAGGGGGTGAGTGGTCAGCAGCACGCCCCGGCCAATCTTTACCCCAGAGAAAGACCCGGTACCCATTTTGCAGGAGGCTGGGTGGGCCCCAGGGCCGGTCTGGAGGGACGGAAAATCTCGTCCCCACCGGGATTCGATCCCGGGCCGTCCAGCCCGTAGTCAGTCGCTATACCGAAGGAGCTACCCAGCCCACTATTTTACGGGCACTTTGCGATAAATACAATAATCTCTGTAGAATTTCGCGGCACCACATTTGCCCTTTCTCTGGACATCCCTACGGGTTAAGAACTAGCATAATAGGGAATTTTGAATTATTATATTTTAATATCTCTTTACCGATGCGGAACCAGATTAATATATATATATATATATATATATATATATATATATGTTACTTCAGTAGGTTGATAGCTACAAATTTTGCGATACTCATTTGACTGCAAATTTCCTTATTCTAATAATGAAAGAATGGGGACCGTGGTGTCAGAATGGTTAAGGTGCTGTGCTACAAATCGGAAGGTCGCTGGTTCGATCCCAGCTAGTGTCATTGGAATTTTTCATTGACATAAAATCCTTCCGATCGCACTATGGCCCTGGGGTCGACTCAGCCTCTAACAGAAATGAGAAAGGAGCATTTCCTGGGGGTAAAGGCGGCCGGTGCGTAAGGCTGACAATCTTACCACCATCCTCTGCCGTTGTCATGAAATCTGTGACCCTTAACTTCCTGGAACCCTCTGGGCCACTCCAGGCCTTTAACGGGACTGCTTTACCTTCTAATAATGCAAGATTCCCTGCGTAAATTATAAAGTTCCCGTTCTGCAATATCCCAAATTACCATATTAATTTATCGTTGAAAATTTCTATCTGATGGCACGTAACGTTGGGTTATTGGGAGACTGGTTCCAGACTTTTCGAAAGACCTCAGGTTCAAAAAGCGAAACCCTTTTCTATTTGGTTAAACAGTCTAAGTCGAATTAAACAGTCCAAGTCCAATTTGGTTAAGCAGTCTAAGTCCAATTAAATAGTCCAAGTCCAATTTGGTTAAACAGTCTAAGTCCAATTAAATAGGCCATGTCCAATTTGGTTAAACAGTCTAAGTCCAATTAAACAGTCCAAGTCCTATTCCTCTTGACTGTCTTACTATGAAGCTGAAGCCAATAATATCCCCCGAAACGTCTGAAATGTATCACTCAACCATTGGCATTTCCGTTAACACCGATTTATTGCAATCCACCCTACTGAAGTCCAAAATTGATCAAGAATATTTCGTTTCCAGTTGCACGTACTTTGAAAATTTGAACTTCCGCCTCTTGTAATGAATGTATACGAGTACTTACAAAGTCACAACTCCACTATAATGATCTTAGTAATTAACCAAATTAATGTACAAATTCTTTTTTATAATAAGTTTATTATATGCACAGGTGCAGGGGACGTCGTCCTACAGAGTGTGACGATACCAGATGCTGAATAATACAATTTTTACCTCCTGATGATGAGCACATAATACTCGAAACATGTAGAGGCACATAATAAACTTATTATAAAAACAGGAATTTGTGCATTAAGTTGGTTAATTACTAAGATTATACTGAGATGCACGGTCAGCAAAACATAAAAATTTGCTGAATGAAAACATCACGGTTTGTTTGTAATTCAATTAACGTTACACAGTATACGTCAGCACAACATTTTTTATTCTTAAGCAAGGCTACATGTTTCGACTAAACGTTAGTCATCTTCAGGCCCGTAGAACATTTTCGTTACCTGTTGCTTTATCCACTTTGCGATCCCATAGTGTTTACAATTGTGGAATACATCTAGTTAAAACTATTTCTAAAAAGGTCTTGATTTTGTTTATAAAGTGTGTTATTTACAGAATTGTGTCTAAACATTAAACTATTTAAAAATTCTTCCTTAACGGTGTGTTAATGTTCACCGGATATTCAACTGTGAGTTCCGTTGACGTATTATGGCTGATTGTGCTGACGCATACTGTGTGATGTTAATCAAAATTTGCGCTATAATAATTCCATGCGCTGCGCCATCTGCTTATTTACGATTATACAGAATTGTACAGCTCTACTTTCTGTGTAACAGGATACAGAAGTAACTAACGGGTATAATTCTGAACTGACTTGTGCCACTTACATTTACAACATGCTTCTTTCCCTTTTCTTCACATGAGGACTTAACCTCACTGCACACATAAAAAGAAATGAAGGCTTCAAAGTTGGAATAAAAAACGTTAAGTCAGAATGCTGTGCCTAATTACCTGTTTTCGGGTTCCCTTGATCACACCGCCTGATAGATTAGTTCTTGTTTCGTATATAGATGGCTCCCTTGTCATGACTGACTCGCTCTGAAACAAGTGAAGTAATGTTTCGCCTGCATTATTCGTTCTTCTACTTTCATTTCAACTCCAACTACAGTTCATAATCTTGTTCCTTATGAAATGAAAAATTTGTCTTGTATTACGTGGTTGGTGGGGCAGTTAGCTCAGTCGGTACAGGGACCAGACGGTCCGGGGATCGAATCCCGGTGGAGGCGAGATTTTCCTTTCCTGTCCAGACGAGACCTGGGGCCCACCCAGCCTTCTGTACAATTTACAATGGGTATGGGGTCTTTCCCAGGGGTAAAGAGCGGCCGGGAAGTGATGATGAACCCTTACCCCTTCTATTGCCGTGGTCAAGAAAGAGTAGAGCTATACCTCTACTCCCCCTATGGGCCGTACGGACTGTACAGAGCCTCAGTGCCTGTACAAGTGTGCACTTTACCTTTTAGCTTTTATTACATGGTTGAAATCCGTTAAAAGTTTGAATGCTACTTCTCTGTAAAATTAATCTCTCATACTGCCATATTTCTGCGATAACATAAAATTCCTCTCCGGTAAGAGAAATTAACGGTTAGATTGTAATTCTTGGTAGAAGGTGGTCATGCCTTTACTGATTACATCAACAGGAAAGACGCTACCATCTTTGTTGTGAATTGTGACTGCTTAACTATGGAATTACTACTTACAATAAAGAAACATAGAACAAAACAAAATAGAAAACATTAAAATGGTTATTACAATTGTCCTTACATGTTCTGGCCAATCCTGGCCATTCTTAGGAGAACGAATTTTTTTATCCTGGGAAGTTTAGGCAGCCAGCATTTTAAAGGCTTTCGTACCTTCAATGATGAACAGACTTCTCCCTTGAGAATAGCCAGGATAGGCCGAAACATGTAGGGGCAATAAATATGCATATATATACACCAAGTTATACATAATGTTCCTTTCATAGTCACAAATAACGCTATTCCCTTTTTTTGATATATCTCTGCAAAACTGAAAATAACAATGAAGATCTAGTTCTTAGGAAAATTTAGAAGTTAAAGTAGATTCAATAAAATGTCGTAATAGCCACATTACGGGGTGGTCTTCAGTAGCTACATACGGCTTTCTTATAATAAAGCAATGGTACATGCCAGCAAACCTGTATGACATATACCATTGCTGTGCTCACAGTGAAAATCTCCTGATGATGGACAGAGGAACTGTCCGAAACATGTAGAGTTTTATTCCAAAAATAAATTTTAGAAATTAGTACATCTAGTTGGTTTTAGTATAAGAATTTTTCACGATGCTGCACGGTCACCTGAACGTCAGATTCCACATATGCCGATCTCAGCTGTCAAAAAATAACCTGTGGACAGCATTAACCTTTAGACGCCTAACGTCAACTATAGTGGTCGTACCGCACCGCTAACCTCTAAAGTTGCATTTTATATATTTATTCAACAAATATAGGTACTGAATATTGTAAACATGGTATATGCTCTCCGTCTCTTTCTCTCCAAAATACAGTTTGCTTCATAATTCTAACGTATTTGGTTCCTGTATTATTCACATTTTATATACAGGGTGTGCTAAAATTAAAAAAATAATTCCGGTGACAAAAGGTTAATATTGTGAGAGTCAAATAAAAGGTGAAATAGTAAGCTAATGATTTTCGTGCTGTGCCTGTTCAAAATACAGGGTGTTGTTATCAGGCCAATATAAAAACAATGTTTTAAGTCATTAAAATAAGTCCGTAAATAGTAATTTTTTACATTGGCACAACAGCCCACAATGGGCCACGGTCTCTTCATTACCGAGGATTCATGATCAAGCTCATCACACTCAGACTCACCACACTCGGTATGACTCTTCTGGACGAGTGATCAGACCTACGCAGAGACCTCTACCTGACACAACACAACAATCACAAGAGACAGGCATCCATGCCTCCGTGGGGGATACGAACTCTCAATCCCAGTACGCGAGCGGCCGCACACCAACGACTTAGACCGCACGGCCACTGGGAACTGCAAATAGAATAATTCAAAAGTGAAACACGGTAACACAATATGTTTCTTTCTTCTTGGAACTGCTGATGGTTTTCGGTACACTTTATACTGCCTTCTATAACCAGACCACGTATCATACCAGAACGACGATTGACACATTTGAAACAATATCTTCGCTGTTCTGGGATATTATACCGCGTAGATTGGCAGTTGGTTACCGTCGTTTCGGGACAAACTATCGATCCTATCTTCAGGGATCAAGGAATACAATAAGAAGGTCTGTTGACCCTGGAAGATGTGACACATATTTGTCCTGCAACGTCGGTAACTATCAATCTACGCTACGTAACATCCCAGAAGAGCGAAGATCTCATTTGAACCTCGGCGGAAGCCTGAAATCACGCAAAATGGGACTAGCACGAAAGTAGGTTTGTGCCTCACAAACCGGCAGAACAGAACGTAGACGCAGACTTTCGACAGAACACCGTCAGCTTCCTGAATGAACCTTTTAAAGCAAAGATCCTGCAGCACAAAAGGAACTCTGCATCCTCGCGCACGGTTTGTTTAAGACTACTATTTATCCCACAGTTGATATGGACTGCTTCCCTAAAAAGTGTCAAAATGCTGGTCTCTGTAGTGAAGACGGTCTGTGTTCTGGGAGACGTACAAAGAGATATTTAATTTGTTGAATGCATCTTCATAAAGTTAAACATGCAAAAAAATTAGTGCCTTCAAAACCACTGCGTTGTGCAATGTGACAGCCCGTAGTTGTTAAGAAGCTATTAACGTTTCGGCGTAATTTGCTGCTTCCATCTTCAGGACGGCGGCAGGTTTCGCTGAAACGAAGTTGTTTATTTCCCAGACTAAGAGGGTCAGTCAAATGAAAGCTTTATATATTTTTATCTTGTAATTTACTGAACACAAAAGGTACACAATGATTTCATTTTTCTATGTAGTCTCCATTGCGTGCTATTTCATTCACTGTTACGCGATGATTTTCCTTCACGATGGCTTCAACTGCTGCAATGGCCTCTGGTGTCACTACTGGGTGTGCCTGACCGGGTCGAGGAAAGTCTTTTACAATACTAATGGCGTTCATGAACTTCCTAGTCCACTCGTACACTTGCTGTAGTGACAGACATGCATCACCGTACTGAACTTTCATTCGTCGATGAATTTCAATGGGTTTCGCCCCTCCACTACTTAAAAAAATGGATGACAGAACGCTGTTCTTCCTTGGTGCATGTTGCAAGCGGGACCGCCATCTTTACACTACTACTGCGCCATCGTATTGCATTCCTGCATCGTACTGCCACCCGTCGGCCACTCTTCAAACCATCAGTATCACTGTTGTCACCTTACAAGACAATCGAGTTGTGTTTCGAATTTTTATCGCAATTTTTAGATTTTCATTTGACTCTCCCTCGTACTTTGCGTCACATCGAGTAAATCAGCAACTTTCGTAGTCACAGTCTGGAGAACCACAAACATTACAAAATAATACCTCGCAGCTTATTCAAACATTTCCATCCAATTTTAACATCCTTCTTGGAAGGATAAAGGTAAAGGTGCCTCGTCCACACCATGCACGCATATTGTGGGGGTAGAGGTACGACTGGACTCATTTTTAACCTCGGCAGTACATGGAGGCGAGTGGGCAACTTCACGCCCCGGCCGCTGGTACCCACTGAACAGGGAGCAGTTTGGCCCCTACCGACGGTCTTTCCTTTTGGAGAAGCGAAGTAAATCTTACTCTGTTTCGAGATTCGAACCCCGGATCAAAAAGGCTGTAGCCTGGTCACTACAACGCCTACGCAAGCCCGGCTCTCCTTCATGGGTAGTCTGTATGGGATGTACTTCCTTGATGACCACGACTCAACTGTGGGACCCCTCGCAGCTTGATCTTACTGTCTGGTGGAACACGACGGTCGAAAGGATATCCAAGACTAACAACAAATTACGTCACTAGACATTATTCATCTCCATTCCTACTACTCACAACCTAGAGGATTCCTAAAATTCCTATCAAAACCATCCTTACGTGTTCCAAGCGGCAGCCGGCCAAGAAATTTCAACATCAAAATTCTATAAGTATTCGTTGTCTTCCCGTTTAGACGGCCGTCTGTAACTCATCGTAGATCCATGCATTTGGTTAGCCTAGCAATAAACACCAAGTGACGTACGTACAGCTCGAAGTTCCTAATTTCTCCTACGTACCATCCTGATATGCTGACGTCTTCTGTCATCTTAGGCGCAATTTGTTTCAGGGCTTTCTTTAACCTCTTGGCGCCGGGACTATTTTTTTTTTAATTTTAGCACACCCTGTATATAAAATGTGAATAATACAGGAACCAAATACGTTAGAATTATGAAACAAACTGCACTTTGAAGAGAAAAAAAACGGAGCATATATACCATGTTTAAAATATTCAGTACCTATATTTGTTGAATAAATATATAAAATGCAACTTTAGAGGTAACGGTACGGTACGTCAAATATAGTTGAAGTTAGGCGTCTAAATGTTAATCATGTCAATGAAAGATTTCATCTTGCAATTTCGTAATTACTTCAAATAAGGTTTGGCATCCCTTTAATAAAACGTAAAGCTTAGTTGCGTGGATCATTTCATAAAATGTTTTTTATTTTTGGAGGCTAGAGGAAATAAATTCGGAGTTCCAAGGTTCAAGACTCCGACAGTAACATTTTTGATAATTTTTTTTCCACCCCTGTGAAACACAGAAATGGCGCCGGTTTATGGCAAACTTGACAGTACAAACAACTTGCAAACAGCCAGCAGAACTTGAGAAATAAAGAACGGATGCAGAATGTGGGAGAGATTCCGGAAAGGAAGGGTTATAAAATCCGCGTCTAAATCCAGCACATTCTTGTCGTTACCCCTTTCCGCCATTTCACAAAGCAACCAACGTGGTGTGAAGATATTAACACAGATGGCATCATCCCTTTCTGTACCCACAATTTCTTGTTTCCTTTTCCAAGTCTCTCCCCTTTCAAAGATTCACTAACTCTCTCCCCATTCTCCGTTGAACTCAATTCAACCCTTGCATTTCCTTATTCACTACAAGACATCGGTATAAGCACTTATCTTCCCTAAGGTATTACGTGGTATTGCTTTGAGAAAACACTTTACCGTCTTCCAGGATATACAGTATAAAGACATTCTGTGACATTACTTTATAGGCTGGTAAAATATGTATAAGCGTAACGGCTAGTAATTTTTCCCAAATTAACAAAAGTAAAATCAGTGGCGTGTCAATAAGTAAAGTAGAGTTAAAGTGCACCCTTGCACAGGCACTGAGGCTCTGTAAAGACCGTAAGGCACCATAGGGGGAGTAGAGGTATAGCTCTACTCTTTCTTGACCGCGGCACTAGAAGGGTGTGAGGGGTCAGCCTCACACCCCGGCCACTGTTTACCCCCGGAAAAAACCCGGTACCCACTGTACAAGAGGCTGGGTGGGCCCCAGGGCCGGTCTGGACAGGTGCGGAAAATTTCGCCCCCCACCGGGGTTCGATCCCCGGACCGTCCATCCTCCAGCCAGTCGCTATACCGACTGAGCTACAGGGCCCGTCGGCGTGTCAATACCTAAGTAAAATTCATCATCTTTCCGTTTACTTCCCAAAAGAATAAATAGGAATATATATATATATATATACAGGGTGTTCTATTAAGGATGTAGAGCGAAATATACTGGCAGAAGACACAGAAATCTCTAAATTAACATTTCGCCTCGCACATCATTGCAGCGGAACTCACCCGAAGCGTTCAGAAATTGGATCATTTAAATGACAAATTTCTCCAACGCTTTAGACGAGGAATTTGTTCGTGTCAAGTCCCCTACGTTAATGTAACACAGCGACACAAAATACAGACCACTTGAGTAGGATATTAACCCGCGTCTCCAATGTTCGAATGGCCTAAACACTAACCTGCTATCGAGATTGGCCTAATTATTTCATAATATAAGTTTCAAAACAAATAAGTATTATAACAATTCCTTAAACCGTGCACATATTATCCATTATTGTGTAACAATTAATCCTTTAGCGAGCATTCTCTATGAATATTAGTGTGGGAAAATGTACCATCAAAATATCTCTGACCTACGCAGAACACAAAACACAATAACTCCCAATCGAGGTTTGAAACTTTGACCCCAGTGTTCGAGTGATCCAACGCTGACTGACCGCAGATATTATCGTGAACTTGATATGCGAATCATTCTTCCATTTCTAAACACGCCAATATTTCAGCAACTCTTTAAAGACGAAGCGCAGACCGCTATATTTAAAGACCCAGGCCGTACCGCGATGTAAACACTTTTCATCTCAGTTATAAAAACCAATCAGTTTATGCTGTAAGTGGCACAAGTCGCTGTTTGTTCTCAGATAAATACAAAACACATAAACACAGTGTGGGCAGAGTGTACAGTTGTTGAACTGCTGGTGCATCACGTGACCGGTAGGCTTTAAAAGGTTAATAGTCCTTACGCCACGTTAGCACTAAACTCCTACGCAGCACCTCCATGTTTCTGCTAGGGTCGTCAGCGGTTCCACAGTCCAATCTCTTAATCTCTTTTACCGTTCCTCCATTTTGTCTTAATGTATTCCTTCTTCTCTCACTCACACAAAACTTTAATCTCATCTCTGTTCCTCCCCCTATCCCCCACCCTTTCATCAAATATTATCTAACGGTGTCTGTATATCTGTCTGCTTTAGCATAAGGACGTGGGTTTTCCTGCACTTAGGAACTTTTTGAGATGTCGTATTGCTAATGTAGCGAGGAAGAAAGGGGTTTAAAACGTCTTATGTAGGAGGAAATAATATAGAAACCACTTTCAAGGCTTTCTGACAGTGAAGACACTGTTAACCTTATATTTTACTGGGATGTAAAGGCACATTAAATTACTGTTATAGAGTTACTGCAAAAAAAATGAAATGCACAGAAAACATCAGTGGCTGGTTGCATTATGTTTTCGTCAGAAAGGAAACACTTACCCCTAGGCTATTCGTTATTCTTGTATCTTAGGATATCCTGGATAACACTTCCATATACATTAAGACAGGCTATGCAAAACGTAACGTAAAGAGTTCGCTTTATGCATAAATTAGAACTGGTCTCTCGCCCTGAGGCAATAATACAGATGCAGGGATCTGACAAAAGACTATTGTGTGGAATATTTTAACCAAAGAGAGAGGAAGACCTGATGGAAAGAGACCACTTGGAAGATCTAGGCGTAGATGGGATATATTTGAAATGAATGTTCGAGAAGTGGGTTGGTGAGGCAGGGACTGGATTGTTGTGGATCAGGATAGGGACAGGTGGCGGGCGCTTGTTAATGAGGTAATTATGGTTTCCCTAATCTGTGGGAAATTCCTTCAGTGTCTGAGAACGTGTTAGCTACACAGGTACATACAGTTCTCACACCTGCATAAAAAACAGATGGCAGGAGGTATTTAGAAAGCTGTAGAATATGTATATATATATTTAGCTGCAGTTTTCCACAAGACAACAATTTCTGGAAAACAATACGGCTTAAAGAAATGTGCTTACGTGTATTAAGTTTACATTCCAAGATATTCGAATAATTTATGGTATAGGAAATATACGTACGTACGTACTTACTTACTTACTGACTGACTGACTGACTTACTTACTTACTTACTTACTTCTTACTCCAGGTAACCGAGCCATTCTTAAGAAGCTAACTGGTTTGCAGCTAGTCAAGAAATTCCCCGCATTTTATGGAACCCCGAAGGTTCATTACCGCATTCAAAAGTGTCCTCCATCTGTCCCTATCCTGAGCCAGCTCGATCCAGTCCACATCCCACTGACTGAAGTTCCATCTTAATATTATCCTCCCATCTACGCCAGTGTCTCGCCAGTGGTCTCTTTCCCACCGGTTTCCCCACCAAAACCCTTTATACGCCTCTACCCTCTCCTACATGCGCTACATGCCCAGCCCATCTAATTTTTCTCGATTTTATCACCCGCACAATATTGGGTGAGGAGTACAAACCATTTAGCTCCTCGTTAAGCAGTTTTCTTCACTCCCCCGTTACCTCGTTCCTCTTAGGCCCAAATATTCCATTCAACACCATATTTTCAAACACCCTCAGCCTACGTTCTAACCTCAACGTGAACGACCAAGTTTCACACCCATACAAAACAACAGGCAAATTATTGTTCTGTAAGTACATGAAATATAAAATTAATATTTTCGATCGATAAAAGTACATAAGGAGATTAATTTTTATTTTCTCTTCGCGTTATTACAGTAATTTAATAACTTCGAATAGCCGCTTATTTAATTAATCAACACACCAACAAATGCACACACACACACACACACACACACACACACACACACACACATATATATATATATATGTTGCTTACTTACTTACATTCTTACTTACTCCATGATGCAGAGTCCTTCTTGAGAAGCTAACTGGTTTTCAGCTAGTCAAGAAATTGCTCTCATTTCACGGAATCCGAAGGTTCATTACCGCACTCACAAGCGTCCGCCACCTGTCTCTATCTTGGGCCAGCCCAATCCAGTCCATATACCCACATCCCACCTCCTAGAGATCCATCCTAATATTATCCACGCATCTACGCCTAGGTCTCCCCAGTGGTCTCTTTCCCTCCTGTTTCCCCACCAAGACCCTATACACTCCCTCTCCTCACCCGTATGCGCCACATGCCCAGCCCATCTCATTCTTCTCGATTTTATCACCCGCACAATATTGGGTGAGGAGTACAAATCATTTAGCTCCTCGTTATGCAATCTCCGCCATTCCCCCGTTACCTCGTCCCTTCTAGGTCCAAATATTCTCCCCACCACCATATTCTCAAACACCCTCAGCTTCCTTTCCTCCCTCAATGTCAGCGACCAAGTTTCACACCCATACAAAACAACACGCAAAATTTTAGTTATATATATATATATATATATATATATATATATATGTATATAAATATGAATCTTTAAATTTTTGGATAGCAACCTGGAAGACAAAAGATTCTGCACCGAATGTGCGTTATTTAATAAATCTAAAATTTACATTAAAACACTTAAAGCGCAGTTACGATCACACGATCATCCTTATGGAGCATACATCATGTGTGTCCCTACATGTTTCGATCATGTGATCGAAACATGTAGGAACGTTTTAAGTGTTTTAATGCAAATTTTAGATTTATTAAGTAACATACATATGTGCATTTATTGGTGTGTTAATGAAATAAACAACAGAATGCACGGCGCAACGGTAAAAATAGCTGTTTGTTTAATTCAGATGCACACTTCAGCATGCTGCTTTATCTCATAAGAAACCCCAATCAATTGTCACAATCCCTACAGCTGTGGTGTTAGCGATAAAACATACACCCTGTATAAACCTGTACATTATTGAAAAGAATTTCAAACAAACATTTTTAGAGCTTAACAAGTCCCATATTTTGTGCTTATATTGTACAATGGGAAACTTTCTTGTAAACGATAATTTTACGCCGGGAAACTTTCTTGTAAATGATAATTTACGTTGGTAAACTTTCTTGTAAATGATAATTTTACGTCGGAAAACTTTCTTGTAAATGATAATTTTAGGTTGGGAAATTTCTTGTAAATGATAATTTTACGTCGGGAAACTTTCTTGTAAATGATAATTTTACGTTGGGAAACTTTCTTGTAAATTATAATTTTACTTTGGGAAACTTTCTTTTTAAATGATAATTTTACGCTGGGAAACTTTCTTGTAAATGATAATTTTACGTCGGGAAACTTTCTTGTAAATGATAATTTTATTTTGGGAAACTTTCTTGTAAATGATAATTTTACGTTGGGAAACTTTCTTGTAAATGATAATTTTACGTTGGGAAACTTTCTTGTAAATGATAATTTTACGTTGAGAAACTTTCTTGTAAATGATAATTTTATGTCGGGAAACTTTCTTGTAAATGATAATTTTCATTCGAGCAACACATAAAATATAATTTTTTATTTGAGAGTATTAAAAATTAAAAATAATTTCAGTAAATTTTAGCGTAGGATAAAATTTACGAAATTAGTTGGAATATTAGACACGCATATACAGAGGGAGAGAAAATATTTTCCAACACTAATGTAATTACGTACCGCGAGTACAGATCATAACATCGCGTTTACTTTCTCCACATAATAACACGGCTGTTTATGTCAGACATATAAAAACCGGTCTCAGTAAGACGCTTTCCGAACTTCACCCCTTAAGCCCTTTTCAAACTCCAACAAGTTTTAGCTTGGGGAAATGTTTACTTGCTCGCAATTGGATTTAAATGAGATAATTGACTAGAAGTGAGAGTTGAAAGAGATTAACATGGGCAAAAGCTTCTTGGCGACCAAAAAGCACAGTAAGATACACCAAGATACAGTAGGGGAAATAAAGCACATACAGACGTAATGGGGGATGAAGGACGGAAGGGAAAAATTCCGCGAAGGGGTAAAATCTGTGAATGGAATTACAGTTAAACGGCTTTATATTAATGTATCAGGCTTTTAAGTGGAAAACAGTTCGCTTCGCACCCTTTACTTAGTAAAGTCGTGAGGATGCTGGTTACGTAGGGCCAGGTCCGGACAGGGCGAAATGCATTGCATCGACTGAAAAGGGCTATTTAGACTTTTTCTGTCTGTCTGTCTGTCTGTCTGTGTACCTCCTTGCACATTAGCCCTTTGGCCCTGGAGCTGGACATTTACAGTTTAGCACACCATTTATGTAAAATGTGAATATTTTACGAACCAAGAAGTTTGACATTAGGAAATACACGACATTTTGTGGAGGAATAAATGAAGATGGTGAGAGAAAGTCTAAAAAAATAATTAAGTATATTTGTTGACTAAATATATAAAAAGAGTACTCTGGGGAGTAGCGGCACGTCTTTCTTATATATAGGATGCATGGTGCCTAAAGTTTAAACCCCTTAAACGCCGAGCTAAGTCCCATCTGTAAGTCCCAGTCCGCCGAAATATTCAGCGGGGTATTTAAATTCTGCGCATGCTTTTCGAAAAATCTGGCTAAATGTTTACACACAAATATGACACAGGACGCCTTTCATGATTGATTCAGTGTTGAGACATTTTGCAGAAAATAAAAAGAGAGAGCTGTCAATGTTACAAAACTTAGGTCACCAAATACGATTAGTACACATTAAAATTGCTGGAATGACTAGATGGAGCTCACCATATTCTCTACGTTAGTAGGCTAAGGTTAATTAAAGGTACTAAAATTTACTGATGCACACAAACAACAGTAAAGGAGCTAAGAGCAAAATATCTATTTAGTTAATAAAAATATTTTCAGTAAAACCAGAAAACAATTTCCATATTTTAACGTGCTTGGAATATGACAAGTCTCGACACGACGTAAATTGCAACAGGATATTAGAAACACGACAATTAAGGAGTATAAATTTTGAATTGAAGAGACAACAAAAACAGAACCTAAGATGGAAAAATTTCGGTTTCATGACTAATTAAACTAAGACCTTTATTGCGCCAATCTATACGAGACTCTCAACGTTCCTCTACGTTATGTGAAGGTTTTAAACCAGATGTCACTAGTGTAATTCACGATACATGGAAAGTCACGGATTCTGTAGCCTGCCTTACAAGTCCATAGACTCTTCCAAAGCAGGTTCTCCACACAGTGCTATCTGGTACTTACGTTGCCAATTTTTAGTGCCCTCGGTTTACCTTAAGGTGACCCAGTAGATGCTTACGCCTTCTTCCTCGTCTTCCCGTCACTTCTAACTTAACCTTTCCTTCAGTAACGTGTTTTAGACGTCTTAGATGACAGTTACTATGCAAGGTTTTACAAACCCAGTTAGTCTTCCAACTTTTTACTCTATGTAGGATATTGCGCTCATCCTTGGCTCTATGTAACACTTCACTTCTCACATGATCGGTCTAACTGGTCTTCTCCAATCCTTCTCCAGCACCACATTTTAACAATTTCCAGGTATTTCTGATATAATTTCATAAGTGTACGTAAATGCAAAAATTCACAGACGCTTGAGTGTAAAGTATGACCGTTCATGAAACTCATGTGGAATAAGCAGCATTTCGTAAAGAATTCCTATACCGAATTCATGTACGAACCGACAGAAGATTTAGTCCATGATTTGGCGCCCCGCCCGGATGAACGGCCTGGGGGATGTGGTTTCCAAACAAGGCGTTCCTTTTTGTACTTCGTAAAGCAACGCTTTGTAAATATTGTACTCAAACCGTCGCACGTTCTAACACTATATTCAGGCAGTGTTCCACACAGAATGAGAATACTACCAAAATATTGTACTCAAACCGTCGCACGTTCTAACACTATATTCAGGCA
>Ga0131853_10012490_pt1 | contig 15562 bp, 8 predicted proteins | sample TergutLab28metaG_FD_92764 | JGI IMG/M metagenome (GOLD analysis project Ga0131853, IMG submission 92764) | Labiotermes labralis P1 segment gut microbial communities from Petit-Saut dam, French Guiana - Lab288 P1 (version 2) (version 2) | ecosystem: Host-associated > Arthropoda: Insects >...
AAATTTTTAAATATTTTTAATTTTGGGCCGGAGGCCGGGTCCCCCCCCCCCCCCCGGTCCCTGCAAGGGCAGAGCTTATACAGAACAGTGCGGTACCTCACCATACGTCACGACCGCTTCCTACTAAATACTGCCGTCCTGCGATTACCACAACTTCGTGTTCGGGGACGCACAGGCTCTATTATTTGTTGCGTCCATCTACAAAGGCAAGGGCTTCCCGTGATTGCCCCGTCTCTCAAAAAAATTTGCGTTATTTTAGACCCACATTAAAATTGGCCGGGATCAGCTTCCGTCGGTGCTTATGTCTCTTCCATTTACCTGTATATAATGTGAGCACTTCATACATCGTCGCTAAATAGCAGAAACCGCGGACAAAATATCTTTCGCAAACGTAATTGGGGGCCAGAAAGATTTCCGTCACCTCGGGTAACCGTACGTGTTTTAACTTTCTGTGATACATTTGCCGGATTTGTTGTGCCTGAAACACAGGTGCACAAATCCCCAGACGCCGAGTCGCTAAGACAACTAATTTCTAGAAGGTAGTGCCTAATATCTGTCAGTCACTAGCATGGGACTCGATTCGTGTCACCATTCTGGCGACTAGAATTATTAGGTGGCTCCTACATTTTTGGAAAATTTGTGCATCCTTGGATTAACAATGTGACATTTATCTGACGGGGTGGGTATTTAAATTTTATCGTATGCTTTGTGGGAAAAAAAAAGTATTAATTGAATGGAAAAAAATGAAATTATGAAATTAAAGGAATCTTGGAAAATAAAACAGAAATTATGCTACATGTCTTTAAAAACGCAGTATATACCCAAGTGCGTAAATATATAAATACAGTAAAATAAAATCCTACGGTTTATTTCATTTGTACGTACTACATGTTGTATTCTGATGTAACAGGCTGACCTCTTACTTTAAGTTGTGTAAATAGTTTACGTTCAAATCCTATACTTCCAAAATAAGTTGCAAATGATAACCAAACAGAAGTGTCGGAAAATGTTTACTGTCACTGACAGCCAAACGGCCCTCTTAAGACATTCCATGTAAAAAAAAAAAAACAACAACAACAAAAAGCCGATATTTCAAAACGCTACATACCGCTGGTAAAGAGCAAAAGGACAACAACATGGTGCGTTCTTTTACCGGCTGGTATTGACATGAAATCTTATTCCAGCTCACTGAACTTTACAACAACCACACACATATGCTCATAACGCAAAGACACAGTAAAGAACACACACACAAAATACCATGGGGGGAGGGGGGGGGTGTTCCTCCAACTGTTACAGAGTCCATCCTCACTCTTCCCGCTCCACAAACGTGCAACGAAGAGTTATGTGAAGTTGGCAGCAAAATTATCACAGAAATAAATTAATTAAAAATCAGTCTGAACACAACTGCAGCTTTATTGGGCGACAGACTCTTGTCTGTCGAATTGGACAACGTGTTTCGACAAAAAAAAGGTCATCTTCAAGCTCTAACCAACTTTAAAATAACGTGAGGAAGACTACACATATATGTATGTATGTATATATATATATATATATATATATATGTTTGTGTGTGTGTGTGTGTGTGTGTGTGCAAACGTGTGTATACACACACACACACATACCCATTTACAAGATACTCAAATGATGTAAAATGATTGTTTACATTGTCTCCCTCAAGTTATCTGTTAGTTACTTAAGAGCCTGAAGACAAACTAATGTAGGTCGAAACATGTCGCTCAGACAGACACTGTCGTCCACTAAATATAGAGTTGCGTTGATCGTGATACACTGCGTTTATTCGTATCACTGACACACAGCTGTATCCACACACAAAGAAAATTTTCACACTCCTGACATGCAAGTAAATGCTCTGTGAAATCCTGTGATACAGTCCGACACGACAGACACCTTGTAACCATAAAAACAGACTATCACTCGTCAGATGGGTACTAAATGGTTCGAAACACGTCGTAATTATTAGGACTACAGCGGGTAGACACGGGGGTTGGGGGGGGGGGTCTGCTGTACGGTCATCTGCCATTCCGTCTCCAATATACGGTTACGTTCTTATTAACAGCTCCACTGCACGTTTCCACTCACCCCAAACAGAACAAGTTTGCTTTTTTTTAATTGCGTTTTTCACAACAGATTTTGGGATAAAAGCCTGCTTTCTGGCACATGAAAGTTATACTTTCCAATGAATACCACACACTATTACATACAGCGCACAGCAACATCAACAACGGGATTGTGTATGCAGCCACAGATACAAAATGACTGCACGAGAGACTGTAACATCGAAAGATTTTAAATTATTGTAAAACAACAATATATTTTAACATTTTAATACTTTCATAAAATTGTAAATTCAACAGCCATAATCTAAGAACTTATGTGATTTGATGTGCAACATCTTAATTTTATGAAATTGTATTTTCAACAGCTGCAATTTGGAAAACTTGTGTAACTTAGCGAGGAGCAGATGTAAACTCCCCCAATCATGACATGTAAATGTCGAAACAAATGAGAGTATGAATTATACATTGCTGTGATATATACTTCTATGATATTAACAGTTCATTTGTTGGATATAAGAAATAATATATGCACGGTATGTATAATAACATTTAGAAATTATAGACTATAGTTTGTTAAAAACTTGAGTAACTTTATTCTTCAATGTGAGGCCTAAATTTAGGCCTAACAAAAATGGGGGGGGGGGGTATCCTCAAGTACTAGTTTGGTCTTTCCCGGAAAAAAAAAAAATAACCCATACTTCCTCGCAACCTGTTACTGACGCGTTGGAAGGCCACGGAGTTGTTTTTTTCTTTCTCTCTCTCTCTCTCCCTCCCATGGCGGTACAGATAACTAATGGGCCAGGGCCTCCGCATTGTCCAGGCTTCACGATCACACCCAGACACACACACACACACACACACATTCGGCAGGATTCCTCTGGACGACTGATCAGTCCGTCGCAGGGACCTCTACCTGACAACACACAACACTCACAATAGACATCCATGCTCCAGTCGCTATTTGAACTTGCAACCCAGCAAGCGAGCAGCAGCAAACCCACGCCTTAGCGCTGCCACTGAGATTGGGTTCACAGATAATCTATCATTATGTGACACCTAAAAACCACAACAACCAAACTTCATACACTGCGCGTCGGAGAGACATTGCACTTCACTCATTACTTAACGACGTTGTAATAAACGTTAAAATACGGTGCCATGATAACAACAATGAAAATCGGCAAGTACCTACAGCGTTTTGACACTTCTGAGCAATGTTAAATCTCCACATAAAATTTACAGACTAAAAGTAAAATTCTGACTAACATGAGTTTATCAATCGACACGACCGTCTTCCAGTACATTTATGTCTGACCGCGGTCGTAAAGAAAATATAAAGTTCCTGTTGCTTCAAATCGAACCGACCGTGACTGCCCAGACACTTTACTGACAGAGCTATCGTGACACATCAAAAGCGCAAAAGATACATAAATATCGACATATTTACCATACACACAAAACCCAAATTACCTAGCACACTGGAAAACCCAACCGCAGTACTATAACGACACATTTGCACGCGTCATGTATTGTTTGTAGTCGGGATGACGTATACTGAAACCTCGGAATTCAAAAACAGCCTTCCCTCTGTGCTTAACACACAGATCACGGGAGTTCAACTAACCCCACATCACACACCAAAATCTTCAAACACGGTCACTCAGAACGGGGCATGTTTTTGGGACTGGCTGTATCACAAATGCTCTATGAGCATCACACTCCGACTATGCCAAGTTAGCCAAGTCTGTCTGCTTCGTCTCGAGCGGTCTAAGAAACCTGTCGCGACTTAGCTTCAAGATGGCGGCTAGAACCTGCAACCGCTGTTGGAATGCAGACCTGGGGGGCGTGGAGGAGTTCGGTGAGCGGCTGCGAAGAGGGGGGGACAGGGGTAATATGAAGGAACATACGAGGCGGAAGGGAAGGGGGAGGGGAGCGGCAAAAACGTTTAGCAATCTGTGTGTTTGAATCACTATTCCACCTCCTTTAAATAGTAATCAGAAGTCTAAACCAAGATCCGACGAATGAATATGTTGAAAATAGCGGGAAGCAATTATACGGTACTAGTTTCTTGGAATGTGGAAAGCAGTATCATGATTGTAGGCCTATACCATCACAGCACTTAGGAAACAACCTACCGTCGTCAAGCGTGGATCCTTACAATAAATAACCCTGACGACATATCAGCCGGCCAGCCAATTATCACTCTTCACCAACATTACACAGCACTTACGAGGTGGAATGAGAGATCCTTTTACCAAACAATCACTTCTATTAATGACATTAGTCATGATCACCAATAACGAAAATGGCAAGATGAAACTCAAAACCTAACGGCACAGGCGATCGGAACCACTACCAACCAGTAATACACGGGGCAATAAATTATAAAATTTATTCACACGCATCGCCTACACACAGTATTCTCACCATATATACCTAAACATTCGAAAATCTCAAAACATATTACTACCAGGTAATGATTATTAAATTTCACCTATTCAACAACCCACGTCCAGACGCGAAATATATCTACCTTGTTATGGCATGTCTCCGTACTCATTACGTTTCTAAATATAGCCATGAACAAGTGCTGTTGTCAATCGCCACTAACAGCTCCATTTGGTAAACAACTACACTCCACTTATATTTGCGAAATCACGGTATCGATGAAATATTACAAAGAGCAGGAACATCACTTAGTATGCAAATTCACCTTACCTTCGTCAAGAAGTCGTTCTACGTGTATGAAAACATTGGGGAACGCTGCCAGTTGTTTCTTATCTTTCAGTAGCTGTGCTAAATAGTCCGCTATACTCTGTGTGCTTGGGTTAGTATCACTCATTTTCTAATTATTGTTTGTGTTTGAAGAGTCGGCACTATTTCGATGTGTATACCTGAGTTTGTTAGTGATCTAATGTTATACCTCTCACACCGAGATCTCGAACACCACTGAAGAATGAACAACTTTCGTGGGCGAGATCGCATGCGCCGCGGACGAGTCGAATAGCTTGTTCTTACTAGCTAGGGGGTGTGTGGGTTGTTGAGGAACAGCAGTACTGCTGCCATATAGGGCGCGTGCTGCGGCAAGCTCAGTAAACAGACTCAGGCTAGTGAGAAACAGAGGGTCATTTTTCCTGCTTCAAGATTCGCTTCTTTCGACAATATTTATTTTGAAAGGGATTAATAGGTGTCGAGCAGAACGATATTCTTACATATTTCAATTTGTTTTCAGTCACCTGGAATTTTATTAACTGTAGACATCAGGCTCTGTACACAAGCAACATACATGCACATCTCACCTTGAGCCCACAATTTCTATCTGCGGTTCCGGGCCTGAGAAGCAGAAGGGCGTAACTCCAGTTTTGTCATATTTGAGATTATATATATATATATATATATATATATATATATATATTAGAATTTCAATGCCTTTCAGATTTGAATGGTTGTAAATAAAAATATTATCCCACTGTAGCTGGACCAAGAATTAAACAGCAGTAAATGACATATTGGTACCAGAAAATGACTTTTTTTTATCTTGGACGTCCTGTTGTGTTGTGTATATTAAGAAACACACCAGAGACTATCAACATAATTAATTTATTTTGTTATGTGGATCCTGCAATTGTTATTTTATTTTTACACATTTCAACGGACTGAGAATGACCAGTTAGTGGTTAAAACACACAGCTACCCACCCACATGACAGTAAACTACCAACTGACATACGTGCTGCAACCGCAACAAACTTACATTAGTCCTGTCAATACACACTACATGTTTCGGTCATACTGAAAATCCTCAGGTATTTGAATATATGATTTTAAAACTCTAAATAAAACGCACACATTTTTTAAATTTGTGAAATCTCACAAATCGGAAATTAGTTTTCTTCGTGGTAACTAACAATTATTTTGAAAAAAAAAAAAGACGTATTATCACAAATAAACTTACACCATTCTGCTTCTCAGATCCAGAGTCCCCTTGACGTCACATTTGTCACAAAGGAGGAAGTTCTTTGAAATCTGACGACTGTAAATGTAAAATGATGTAAAATGTGTCCTCCACTACTTGAAACAAGTCCCTAGACCAGTGTTTCTCAACCTTTGTGAGACCGCGGCCCGGTAAATCCTTTATTCATAAGACGAGGGCCCGGTCCCAACAGATTCACTCGTCAGTCCCTTTCCAATTTTTTTAAGTTCATACATTAAACTAACATAAGTATTAATAATTAATTACGGCATAACCATAAAGAGTATTAGTACACTTATGTGTACGGTGTGGCATGTTGACAAATATAAAATTACATTTAAATTAGTTATCAATTCCAGGAGAATCTCTCGCGACCCGGTATAATTGATGCCAGGGCCCGGTACCGGGCCGCGGCCCGACGGTTGAGAAACACTGTTCTGGAGGATCCGCACCTTTATCTTCTAAGTTGGCGCTACATTTTCTCGCCCTATTTAAGCACAAACCCAAAGGTACAGTTAGTGATGTCCCTGCCAACGCAATAAAGACACACAGGGGAAGCAGAGGTATATTTCCGCTCATTCTTGACCTAGGCACTAAATAAAAGTGAAGGGTAAACTTTACTTGCCGGCCGCTTTATCCCCGTGAAAGAACACTGGTACCCAGTATGTGGGGTTGGTTGGGCCTCAGAGCCAGTATGAATGTATTTATTGTTCTGATTCTAGAACTCTAAGCAGAAAACAGAGGCAATGTATGCGTTCGCGTAACCATTGTTGCCGTAGAAAAGCAAAAATCGTTAACTATTATGAGCATGTTTATTTAATTAATACACCAACAAATGCACATATATTCATTTAATGATTTAAAATTCACATTAAAACACTTAAAACGCTCCTACATGTTTCGAACATACGATCATCCTCAAGGAGCATACATTGTTCCTTGCTGAAGTTATAGTTTAACCCTTTAAATGCCGAGTTAAATCCCATCTGCCATTTGCTGGCATTATTAGGAGCTCACCCTATTCTCCACATTAGCAGGATAAGGGTTGAAACACTGAGTGATTTACAACGTTACGTTGACTTGCATGCTGCCACAGCACCAACTCAACGTAATGATGTAAACCACTCAATGTTTTAACCCTTATCCTGCTAATGTGGAGAATAGGGTGAGCTCCTAATAATGCCAGCAAATGGCAGATGGGATTTAACTCGGCATTTAAAGGGTTAAACTATAACTTTAGCAAGGAACAATATATGCTCCCTGAGGATGATCGTATGTTCGAAACATGTAGGAGCGTTTTAAGTGTTTTAATGTGAATTGTAGATCATTAAATGAATATATGTGCATTTGTTGGTGTATAAATTAAATAAACCACAGAATGCACGGTGCAACGATAAAGATTATGAGCGTGTGTCTGTACACTTTTCCTTAGGAAAGTAACCCCCTCACCCCCCATTTCCGGAATCACTTACTAATAAACAAATATATGTATGACATATTTATTTATATAAATTTCTCTGTCATTGAAACCACAGCAGAACTCGACTACGATTTCCTTCGGAAGATGGACTGTTCATATTGTTCTTTAGTTTCTTTAAGCCAGAGATTTAAACTTCTAATGAATGAACTTGAATTTACTTGACAGTCACAATTTATGACAGTTCATCCCATTCGTGCCTTTTCACCTTCCCTTCTCTCTGCTCTGTCACATGATGAGAGGATTAACGTGCCCTGCAGTTGGCAACGTTACTGGAACAGAGCTGCCACCTGTGTCAGTACGCGTAAACTACACGTTTCCGTGGTAACAGCGTGATAATTACATAACATGGACAGCCATAAACTGTGTCTTATTTTATGTTTGTGCACGCTGACAGTAGTTCATATTGCACTGCGTAAGATGGTACAATGATTAATGAACAGCGGGGGTTATTGGAAAGGTAATGGAAGGAAGGGACCAAGACCTAATATAACGTCATAGCCCAGCGTCTATGTGATGGAGCTAACGAAAAAACCACAAAAATCTCAGTCAGGATAGCCAATCAGCGGGCCGAGATTTGAAAAAGGAATATCCCGGAATCGTAACAGGATTCCTAACAAGTACTATTAGAACACTGACATACGGAAAGTCGCGACTGGCTTGGCATTTGGTTAGAATCAATAGACACGGAATTTTCGCACAGAAATTTCGCGCAAAACATTTTGAAGATCGAGGAGTTGGCAGGATAACATTAAGAGCCATCTTGTGGAAGTGGGTTGTGATGATGCGAGGACGCAAGTGGCTCATGCTGCCGTCCAATGGTGAGCTTGGCCGTTGGCCTAAGTATGCCAAATCTTCGGGTTCTGCTACCAGAGTGTTTGTTGCTATTATTATTATTATTATTATTATTTGTTACCACTTCAGTGCAGGGTTTATACAAGTATATACCTGAAACAAACCACGTTTCTAGGCAGGGCTGGCAACCTTTGTGAGGGCGCTTGTCCAAAAGGTCTAAAAATTTCGCAGAAATTCTTTCGCGTGCCCTTGGGAATTTTGAAGAGTAAAACAAGGACTTGGAGCCTTCCGTAATTATTATTATTAATTACTGCATTATTATTGTGAGTCGGGTAGCTCAGTCGGTATAGCGACTGACTAGGGGCTGGACGGTCCGGGATCGAATCCCGGTGGGGACGAGATTTTCCGCCCGTCCAGACCGGCCCTGGGGCCCACCCAGACTCCTGTAAAATGGGTACCGGGTCCTTCCCGGGGGTTAAGTGCGGCCGGGGCGTGCTGCTGACCACTCACCCTCCTCTAGTGCCGCGGTCATGGAAGAGTAGAGCTATACCTCTACCCACCCCATGGGCCACACCGGGCCTGCAACGGGATCACTTTACCTTTTACTGCATTATTATTAATGCATATTACAATTACGTTGTATAATTAATGCATAGTATAATTAGTGCATTATACGTCTAAGAAAGGTATCCTCGAGAAATGCGACAAAAAAGAAACTGTGGCAGTAATTGGACTGCCACTGCTTCCTGTCTGAAAAGAAGGTTGTAAAACTCTTTGCCCAATGTCACATATTCGCCCCAGTCACCGCCAGGCCGGCGCCCCAGTGATAAATATCCAGTCAACACTTCGCACCGCTCCCGATTTGTGTAAGAATGTTTCACTCGCAGTATTGTTAGCTAGCAACGGTAATTCATATACAATCTCTACACAGTCAGATACGTGTAGGCCTACATACACATATTCTTTACAATATAGAGACGCTTGTAGGGCAAAATAAATGTAAAAAATTCGTACAGCAGTGAATGCCGCGTGCCATTTTGAGCACGCGGTCCATAGGTTCGCAGCCCTGTTGCTAGGGTGTATACTGTCACAGTTGTTCTGTAGTTAACAAATTACGGTACATGTAATGCTATTTCGCATGACAGGTCTAAACGTTTTGTACTTTTACATTAGCACTTTCCGCAGTATGTGTGCAGTGTCCAGTATGGCTTATTTTCTGTAGTTCCTTAAGTATTACCTGAATGATCCTGAGATGGTTCCAGTTGGCCCCGTTATCACTTTCATTTTTACGTTCCTCATGCGCTACAATTCTATTGCAAGTCTTAAATTTTTTTATATAAATATTTTAAAAATTTCTCAGCTTATTTCTTCATCACTATTCTATCTCCTGGAATTGCCAACGTCTATTGACACACATGTTCCCCTGTTTATTATGACGGATTATGGCGTCCGGTTGATTGTTACGGTCGGTTCTGTCGGTTTGCACTTTTTGATTCCATAATATGGTTGCCTTACCGTCTTGACTTGTTTATACTGATATTGGTACACGTTCATACCAGTGTTCATTATCTAATTTAATTCGTAGTAGCTTGCATACGGTGAAGTGCAGTTGACCACACTCTATCATGTCTCTTAGTATACTGTTATTTTGACAATATTTATTATTATTATTATTATTATTATTATTAAATTCTAGGCTACTACCATTAGGGAATAAGTAATGATATATTTTTTTATATTTATTAATATTTTTAATTATTTTATATATTATATATTTCTACATTAATTATATTATTTATACACTAATTGTCTTATAATTATTTGTATTGATATTATTAAAATAAAAAATATTAAAATGATTACAATAAGTAATGATATACTTTCGCTTGAGCTCAATTGAATATCATACCATGAAGTTGGAAGTAGAGTGGAAGTGCATACTCAATTATTCTTCTCAAAACTTGATGTAGGCTTATGTGAGCAGTCAGTTTCATGCTAAGGGTGTTCCGTCCCCGATAAAAGAGCCCGGTGCCCACTGAGAGGGAGGGTAGGGCACAAGAACCGGTAACTGAGCTTTAGAGAAGAAAATAATTCTTACCCTGCCGGCGATCGGACCACAATTCGCCGATCGTCCTGCCCGTTAGCCCGGACACTAAGTACAATGAATGAGCTACCCCGCTATCGCTGGGAGTCTAACGACAAGAACAAACATTTTCTTTTGACTACCCTTACTTTTACGTGACGACGGAGACCACCTGCCTCCCGAAATCCTTTTCCACTCTTGGACGGCTTGACTCTGAAGATGGCAGCATTACTTTCGTACGAAACGTTAAGCCAGAGTAGCGTATTCGGTATGTTGATTACGTACCGACTATGCTGCGGGGTAGACGGTCCGGGGTTCGAATCTTGATAGGAAAAACAGATTTCTCTCTTCTCCAAAACGTCCAGACCGGCTCTGAGGCCCACCCAACCTCCTATTCAAGCGATAACGGGGTTGTTTACCGGGGGTACAGCGGTATGGGGTATGAAGTTGACCACTCACCTCGTACTAGTGTCGACGTTAGCAATGAGTGTAGCCATGCCGGTACTCCCAATGTATGCCTTCGTGACGTGGGCAAAGAAAATTTCACCTGTTTTTTACCGGACAACGGACGAAGACAAAACACACACACACACACATACGACGCTGCACTGAATGTTGAATGGATTTTGGTTTCGTCAGTAGCTGCTATGGTTTCACGGCGTTGAACACCTGTTCGTGTTGCATAAAGGAGGCAGTAGGTCGCTCCAACACCAGGATCACACGACATGGTAGGCTCTAAACACAGCAGCACTCGTACAGCATGTTACAACGCTTCTTGGAGGAGAGCACAGGGCCTACCGAGAAAGTTGAGTCAAGCGGCAAACCCTAACTGAGATTTGACCAGTTCGAATCCAGACGGAAACTCGGACTAGCCTGAGTAAGGTTATTCGTGGTTTTCTTCAGTCCCTGCAGGTAAATAGTACCTGAAATTAGATGACCACTCATTCAAAATCACTTCAAATTCTTTATTTACTGTTACCAATTCCTTCGAAGCAACAGCTCAAGTAGTCTAAATAAATGACAGAATCTTTAAATAAACAAACAACAGTCTAAATAATTTGTTCTCCAGTAGTACTAAACCAAACGCCATCAAGTAGAATCCTTCTTGATAAGCTAACAGTTGTACAGCTATTCAAGAAATTCAACACATTTTACGGAATCCAAAAATTCACCAACGAGTCATTAAGAGTCCGAAACTTGCTCCCATTCTGAACCAGATATCTCCAATTCCTCACCCTCCCACCCCGAAAACTCGAAACATACTCCTACTCGGAATAAGCAGTCATCCTAACGAGATTCTTGAAACATTTCTAATTGCTCCAAATAAACACAGAATATGTCAAAAGAAATGCTACAAGATGAAGTCCATACAAAGTAGCCTTCAGGAAAAGGGCAGTGTTCCAGTATGTGTTGTTCTCTAAGAATAACTGCACATTTCATTCCTAATGACTGTGGCTGAAGTCTACACTGTGCTTATTATGCACGACAATACGAAGGCATAAGAAGGAGCACAGGCATACCTCCACGCATACTTAACCTCAGCGCTACTTGGAGGTAAGTAGCTTCACGCCCCAGCTGCCTTCAAACAGCAAAAAGAATTTCCGGTACCAACCCAGCAGGAGGGTGGGTGAGCCCCAGAGCCAGTCTGGACGTTTTGAGAAGAGAAAATATCTTACCACCGCCTGGAATTGGCACCTTATTTTCAGGTAATGTTGCTAAAATGTAATTTATGAATAAGACATAAAGTAAAGTAAAGTTCACCCTAGAATAGGCCACGAAGGTCCAGAGGGGGAGCAAATGAATAGCTCTATTTTTTCTCCAACCTCGGCGCTAGAAGGGAGTGGGTGGTCAACGCCACGCCCCGGCCAATTTACCCCCGGGAAAGACCCGGTACGCATTGTATACGAGGCTGGATGTGCCCCAGGGCCGGTCTGGACGGGTGCGGAAAATGTCTCCCCCACCAGGGATTCGATCCCCGGACCGTCCAGTCCGTAGTGTGTCGCTATACCGACTGAGGTATACGAATAAGACGTAACGCAGGCTAACTCTAGCGAAGAAAAATGCTGGTAAATAGAGTCACCAAACGAGTGAGATGTTGAAAAATATGGTACAGCCGGACAGGCCACAGATGACAGTATAACACGGCGCATGCGCTTTACATGCTGGATGACTAAGGCTATTAACACACTCAGAATATGTAATAATTACTGCTTTTCCACGGCAACAGTGGTTACGCGAATGCGTCGCAATGTTACTTGAAACGTGCATTGTTGTCTTGTTAGAGTCGTTCACATCGGTGCACAGCGTCAGAAATTGTCATACTAAAGTAATATCTACAATCTGCTGAACGGGTTTTCATGAATTGGAAAACTGTACATAGGAATATTCAGTCACTTCCAGTCTGGGTATAATATGACACCATAACGGATACATTGCACGAAGATCTACAAGAATTTCTGCGCGCATCTCCTATGCGCATAGGTCTAATCATCCAGCCCACGCGACGATTAAGAGAGAAAGAGACTGCTGATTACGCCAATCTATCATCCCACGCGAGAAAGAAAATAAAGGCTTTATTGCGTTCATGTTGCATTGAAGGGAGACGGGTTTTATTCTTTTAATGTAGTGCTCTCTTAACATGTTACTTTACAAACACATCTTAAATAGATAAGACATATAAGGCTAATATATAGCCTTATAAAACGTACTTAATTTTCTTGTTGTGTAAGTTAATAACAGTGAAAGCGAAGCTTCATTTTGATTGTTTATTGATTCTGTATATAGTGTCAATGTTATCCGTGAGTCCTTGTCAATGTAAACGAGTAGGCAGTCACAACGAATACTGGCGTGTGAATTTAATATTTGTCTAACAAACTTTGTTATAGGGAGGGGTGGGTATTTAAATTTTAAACGTGAGTAGGCTTACTTACTTACTTACTCCATGGTGCAGAGTCCTTCTTGAGAAGCTAATTGGTTTGCAGCTAGACAAGAAATTCCCCGCATTTCATGGAACCCAAAGGTTCATTACCGCACTCACAAGCGTCCGCCACCTGTCTCTATCCTCGGCCAGCCCAATCCAGTCCATATACCCACATCCCACCTCCTGCAGATCCATCCTAATATTATCCATCCATCTACGCCTAGGTCTCCCCAGTGGTCTCCTTCCCTCCGGTATCCCCACCAAGACCCTATACACCCCCCTCTCATCACCCATACGCGCCACATGCCCAGCCCATCTCATTCTTCTCGATTTTATCACGTGCACAATATTGGGTGAGGAGTACAAATCATTTAGCTCCTCGTTATGCAATCTCCTCCATTCCCCCGTTACCTCGTCCCTCCTAGTTCCAAATATTCTTCTCAACACCATGTTCTCAAACATCCTCAGCTTCCTTTCCTCCCGCGATGTCACTATTTAAATATAAAAAGATAAAGTTATGAAATAAACGGCATTTTGTGTAACGGAAAAAGATGATTATGTAGCATGTCTTAAAAGGCAGTAAATTCCTTGTTGTCTAAATGTGTAAACAGGATAAAACATATTTCTGGGCGTGCTTTTCTACGTGCGTTCACGCGTGCAAACAAAGGCTAAGCTTTTAAGGGGTATATTCATCGCGCACTAAGCACTTATTTTTACTTCACATTATTTCAAGCGTGATATGATTGTTAGCTAACAGCGGGCAAGACACGGTTAAAATACAAACAGACCTACCACTGAATTTGACGTTCAGATGACCGCGCATCGTGATATATTCTTATAATAAAACCAACTAGATGCACTAATTTCTCAAATTTATTTTTGGAATAAAACTCTACATTAAAACAATTTACTATTCAACAGATGCACAAATATATAATTCGTAGATAAAATTAGAATTATTATAAAATATTTTATAACAATTCTAAATGTATCTACGAATTATATATTTGTGCATCTGTTGGAAAATAAAGTGTTCTAATCGTCACCTGATGCACGGTAAAAAAACATTAAAAAATTCACGTGTTTCGAACAATTCATCCGTCCATCATCAGGAGTTTTGCACTGAACACACAGCAATGGTATATATCATACAGGTTTGCTGACAGCTTGCGAGCAGGATCAGGGTGGAACTGTATTCCATCCTGCCAGTTCCAACCTGATCCTTCTCGCAAGCTGTCAGCAAACCTGTATGACATATACCATTGCTGTGTGTGCAGTGAAAAACTCCTGATGATGGACAGAGGAACTGTCCGAAACATGTAGAGTTTTATTCCAAAAATAAATTAGAGAAATTAGTGCATCTAGTTGGTTTTATTGTAAGAACAGACGTATCAGCGTTTTGCAATCATAAGCTTTTACCCTGTTTATGAGAGGGCACCAAAAGTTAGCATTCACGGATTTGATACGCAGAAACAGTAACAGACCCATAAAGACAGGACTGGACGGTCTGAGTAGGTTTCACGAAAGCTTGTTAGCCTTAAACAAGACAGGCAATTTAGGCCTACGAATAAACGTAACAATGAGCCGCATTCGCGCAACCATTGTTGCCGTGGAAAAAAATGAGTATTACACATTCTGAGCATGTGTTTGCAGCCTTAGTTATCCAACTTGTAACGTACATTCCCCGTATTATAATAGTCAGCAGTGGCCTGTCTGGCTGTGCCATGTGTTTCCAAGTTATCTCATAAGCGGCACGGTGTTACGATTTTCTCTACAAATTTTTTCTGAAATATTTCTCATCCTAGGAAGAACTGAGCTTCATATGATCAAAAATGTACATAGGTACTGACGGAAAGTGCCCGTTATTCTTGTCAGATTTTAATTAAATCTGAATTTTCGCGACAGATTTTCGAAAAATACACAAATATCAACATTCATGAAAAGCTGTACGGTGGTAGCCTCATATGACCAAAATGTATATAGGTACTGATGGAACGTACCCGTTATTCTCGTCAGATTTTAATTAAACCTGAATTTTCGCGAAAGATTTTAGAAAAATACACAAATATCAAATTTCATGAAAATCTGTACAGTGGTAGCCTCATATGATCAAAAACGTACATAGGTACTGATGGAAAGTACCCGTTATTCTTGTCAGATTTTAATTAAACCTGAATTTTCGCGACAGATTTTCGAAAAATACACAAATATCAAATTTCATGAAAATCTGTACA
>Ga0131853_10012491_pt1 | contig 15562 bp, 8 predicted proteins | sample TergutLab28metaG_FD_92764 | JGI IMG/M metagenome (GOLD analysis project Ga0131853, IMG submission 92764) | Labiotermes labralis P1 segment gut microbial communities from Petit-Saut dam, French Guiana - Lab288 P1 (version 2) (version 2) | ecosystem: Host-associated > Arthropoda: Insects >...
AAAATTTTAAAATTTAAAGCAGCATAAATAAAAAATAAAAACAAAAACACCAAAATATTTCCCTCAAAAAGTGCCCAAGTTAAAAAAAAATTGTGCTGTAACCTTTTTTCCCCCCCCCCCCCCCCACTTGCCTTCATGCCATCGTAACATGTCAGGAACATTAACTGAATAATAACATACATTGTGATATTCTAAGTAGTCACAAACCCATGTAAAAGACGTATTGTGCACTCCATGAAGGCATATGGGGAGTGGGGGTATACCTCCACTTATTCTTAACGTCGGCACTAGGTGGAGGTGAGTGGCCATCTTAACGCGCCCGTTGCTTTATCCCTGAAGGAAGAGCCTTTGGTACTACCCATAGAGTAGGACAATGGGTAGGCGCCAGCGCAGGTCTGGACATTCGAAGAAGACACAAATTTCCTATCCCTGTTGCAAATGTAACTACTCAGCAGGCACAAATTTGAACTCCTCCAGCCTAAATACTCCGGGGACCTTATGGTCATTGCCCATCATTACAAAGCAAGACAGGCAATGTACGTACAACGTAACACTGAGGCGCGTTTGTACAACCATTGTTACAATGGAAAAGTAGTATTACATATTCCGATAGTGTGTCTGTAGCCTTAGGTATCCAGCATCCATTGCGCATGTGCTATATTGTCTGTGACCAGTCCGGATGAACGAAGTTTTTCGACATTATCTCATAAACGGCAAGATTTTCGAGAAAAAAAATTATTGAACATAAAATATGTTTTGGATTATTTTAACTTTTATCTGCAACATTTCTCATTCCAAGAACTGAGAGAGATATGGTAAAAAAAGTACGTCGGTCTTCATGTAAAGTACCCGTCATTGTGGTAAGATTTTAATAAAACTTGATTTATCTCCACAGATTTTCGAAAAATATTCAAATATCAAATTTCATGAAAATCTGTCCATTGGGAGTCGAGTTGTTCCACGCGGACGGACGGACGGTCAAACAGACAGACAACATGACGAAGCTAAAAGTCGCTTTTCGCAATTTTGCGAACGCCCTGACAAAGCGAAGGAACGTGAGTATCTCCTGCCTTCAGCTGTCGGCAGGGACAGCGGCTTTCCTGAAATTTCCATGATTTTCCTGTGTGATTAACAACGTAAAAGCAACTCCTTCTATGGGGACCATGTCCGCTGTCTGTGACCTAGTATAACGATTAAATCGTCTGTCGTGTTTGTATAAAATTCAGTATGTGATTTCTTTAAAAATATCATCAGGCACTTGTGAGTTTCGTACAATTGCACTCATTGACCATCATACGTAAGGGGGTACATGAAACTTCTATACGTACTTTTTATATTTATTGACCGATTGGCATGAAATGTAGCACAGGAGATATAAACGTAATTCCATGTAGCATTTATGAATTTCGTGGAAATCACTGCAGTGTATGTCGCGGTTTACTTAGAGACCTAACTGAAATGTTGCTTTCTCTCGTAAATTTTTGTATCGGATTTGGGTAAAATTTGGTGTAGGATTTGTCCAAAAAAATAATGTATCAAGTTATATGAAGATCGGCGAAGTGGAAGTTTCACTTTACTTAGATGTTAATCCGTGCTTTACACATATATTGTCTGATTGGAATGAAATCTGGCACGGTATCTGCACATAATAGTGTTAAAAATTTGTGGTTTTCGTGAAAATGAATGTGAGGAAGGCAACACTACTCTTATTGGAGTAAATGAAGTTACATTTCCGCCTGTATCGTGAAAAGTTGCGACACTTCGGAAGCTTGGAACGCCTTCGTAAATTCTACGTTTTACGTCATGGCATACACCATTCGCAATCTTGTACTCACTCTTTCCAGACACCGATAATTAGGCAAAGAACTGTTATTTTTGCGTCCTTTCCTGTTGATTATTCACCAATATTTATGGTTCAACATTATGCAGTTCGCGGTATTGGCAAAATCCTTAAATAAGCCATGCATATATACAGTCAAGCATAAGAAACTAGGGCTGTCTACATTTACATAGCTTACGTTTCGATAAGACGTGTAAAGGTATATTCTAAAGGTATAACTTCCCTTTCACTTCCTGTTTGTATCCCTTTTTGCATGTGTTAGATACATCTTCAAGGTTGGTAGAAGTCAGTGAAAGTTTTGTGCATTAAGGTTCTGCGGACTGGTGTTCAGAGCTTAAAAATTAATCTGGTAAGTTAACGTTTGTTTTAGTTCTGTGATGTTTGTGTTTAAGAATTCAGTTTTATACATCATGCTGCAGTAACACTCGAGGGTCCGGAAATGAAGGCTTCTAAGAACTTGTCTTCATAAATCACCCCTAAATCAGGTGACATTTAAATCATAAGAGCAGCCACATAAACAAGAGTAAATACTACTATATAATCCTTATTGTTACACCGTGCATTTCGTAGAATCACTTTAATTATTAACCAACAAATGCACTTATATAAAATTTCACATTAAAACACTTAAAATCGCTCCGACATGTTTCGATCCTAGCATCATCCCCAGGTAGCTACGTTGTTCCTTGCTAAAGTCATTTTAAAAACATTCACAAAATAATTCCATTATATTAACAGGGTGTTGTGGCAGCATATCGTGTTGTGTAAGAGTACGTTGTTGGTAATGCGTCTGGCTATGGTGTGCGTCGTGTGTTACGTAGTGAAAGACTGCAGTCTCTCACTACGTAATGATTTCTTAAAGTTTCATAAAGTACTGGCCAAGAAAAACTTCACCAAAGAAAAAAACAAGTTTAAGAGAATTAACTTCATTTCTTTTGCTACAAAAATTGCCACCTCAGAATATTCTTCTGCCAAACTTTTGTATTAATTTTCCATTTACATTTGTGAAGTTACATACCCAAAATCTGCGAATGATTTATCCTTCTTCTTGCCTTTCATTGCGTTCATATTGTATCAAGTAAATGCACTGAAATTACATGAAACTAAATTAATTTTTTAATATGGTAGTATCCAAATGTTCATTGAATTATATAGTGTTGTTAGCAACAGGATGTGTGGACCAGGGGGTCAAAGAATTTGTTATGATTGTACTAATTCTCTAAATATTTGTTCATAATTCTGTAGGCAGACTTTTAAACTCATGCTCAAACATCTGCATATTTCTCCAAAGTCACTCCCACCCCTGACAGCAAGCTGTGAGCACTTTCTGTGGCTTTGAGTTTAAAACACATTTTACCATTCGTGATGGTAAAATGTGTTGAGTGGAATATGAAAATCAGATAAATGATACAATAATTTACTATTACATGACACTGAAATGTTTAACCATTGGATGGCTGTGCTGAAAAGCCGAAATATGTGCAATTAACTAAATTTGCAAGAAAGAAGTAGTGTGTACTAATACAATTCGTTTAACGGAGTGGGAATTATTTCTGATTCTGTTCCACAACGTTGGTAGCCACTCTACACGGCCTCACATTACAGAGGACTGGAATTTTCTTAAGAATTCTACAACATTTCTTCCATTGCTTCTTAAAGCTACTTCAAAATATTTCTAGATTTTCAACATGCCTGTGCAGTCATTCACTCTAAGACAAAAACAGAGTGCTGCTCAGTGTCAAAACGGCGACCGCTTCATTCCTCACAGATGTCAAATGAAAAGACAAGATTTTCATTTTACCAAGATATTAGCAGAGACTTCAAAAGAAGAGGATATATTGAAACAGGTAATGAGATTCAATCTTGATGGAAGTTGGCATTATCAATATTTCATCACTACACAGTATTCGCTACTAAAGCTAGTTCTAATTCAAGAAATCAATTTTTGTAAAATATGCACAAATGTCCGGGAAAAAATCAGAAAAATGTAGCAGATTTTATAGCCCAGATTTAAAGGTTATATTCAATTACGTTTCATTCTGTTGTGACGATAAGATTTTTAGACCCGTTCCCCTTGGTAAGGTGACCAATTTTTTTTTTTTTCTAGAGAACTCCCCGTTAAAAGTAACGACATTTTTAAAATTGAAAAATCTGTGTTATATCTAATTAAAAGGAAAGTATTTTCTTGTTTTAAAAATAAGAATATATGTTACAAGAAAACTATTTAGATGAAATAGTGAATTTAGACGTTTTCTGTAACAAATGTGATTTAAATAGTGAATATATAATAAGAAATTATGACGATGGAATTTCAGAGTTCACATGTCATCTTGTTGTGACTCAATTACAACTCAAACACAAATATTCGTATTATAAAACAACATTTTTACAATAGCTGGCTACATATTTCGACCTAGAATGTCATTATCAGGCGAAGTTCGTACAAAATGGAAAAGGAAGGCATTTATTATTTTCAAAGATATGTGAGACAGATTTCTCTTTTAAAATAAGCAATACCTCCCGTCCATATTTTGTACGAACTTCACCTGATAATGACCCTCTTGGTCAAAACATGTAGGGAGATATTATAAGACACTGCTTAGATAATAAAAATATTTGTGTTTGAGTTGTCTTGTAATGACTGAATAAAGACGTTGGTATTTTAAAAAAAATATTCAGTATATCACGTTCATTCTATGATGGCACACAGAAACGAGACGGAAGGTAACTGAATGGAAAACAGGAGAATGGAGTTGATAACTGTCAACACGATCGCAGAACAGAGGCCCTACAAACCTAGTATAGTGCAGTGCAGGTTTCTTGGCCATTGGAAATTTCAAACTGGGGCTAGAAGCGACTCACTAGTGCAGCGACAGTGTCATGTTTGGTCTAGTCCTCTCTAGTCCTCCGTTAGTACAATTGACCTTTCTATAATGAACTTACAAGCAACTAAACACCGACCCCTCGTCACTTTACCACACCCAGTACGTCCGTCCGCCAGCTCCACTGGCCAGAAACCATTTTCTGCACTATACATATGCTGCAAGTTGTTAACCACTGATAGCCGGGTAAAGGATCACCCGTTGCTGAAATACTTGTCCATTTGGCCGTTGCACGAAAACTGGTTTCCACTCTTGTGCCTTCTTATAGTATTCGTACTAGATACTTAGTTTGTCTAAGGACAGTGTAAAGTGGCAGGATTTTGTAAACATGCCAGTGAATATGCCTAATATTACATTCCTTTTCTAACTGGCCAAATGTTACCCTCACAATAAGGATTGTTTTTGGAGGTAATTTCTTTGACAGTTGATAATTATGAAAGTATTGCTTATGCCATACTTTATGACACCAATTTTTCAACGCCTGTTTTTGGTAACTAAGGAAAAGTACCGAATTATGCAGACTTCTCATAGTGACAAAAATCCAATTTATATTACACGGTCTTTTCAGGAGCTCCTTCGCAAAATTGCGGAAAGCCACTATTAGCTTCGTCATGTCTGGTCCTTAAGGACATCCTTCTGCGTGGAACAACTCGGGACCTGCTGGAAGGATTTTCATAAAATTTGGTGTTTGAGAGTTTTTTTAAAATCTGTCGAGAATATTTAAGATTCATTAAAATCCGATAAGAAAAACGGGTACTTAAATAAGAGAACGATGTGTGCTTAGTTCTTCTTAGAATGAGAAATGGTTAGTTGTAGAGCAAAACAAAGCACACATTTTGTGTTCAATAACTTTTTTTTTCCGAAAATCGTGCCCTTTGTGAGAATGTGGAAAAACACGGTCGAGCCAGACAGGCCACAGATGACAAAATAATTTGGCGCATGCGTTTTAAGTACTGGATAAATTAGGCTACAAACACACACTCGGAATGTGTAATAATTATAACTTTCCCACGGCAATAATGGTTTAGCGCAAGCCCCTCAATATACGTTCATACGTATATTGCTTGGCTTATTTCGTAATACCTTACCACACTATGAGACGGATGTGTACAAAAAATATCTAATAGGAGGAAAAGCACATGATATTTTTGAGCTTTTATTCATATCTTGAACCCTGCGTGCCCTGTCCAGTTACCACTTTTTTTTCCAAAATATTCAGTATATAGGCATATTATTTCAGGATATCTCGCGTGTGTATATGGAAGAATACGGCAAGCATTTGCAATCAGCTCTGAATCTCAGACATGCAAATGCTCGACTGTTCTCATTCTGCTGTACATCCCTACCAGAAGAAAAACAGCCCCAAGTGGTGTATCAGTGGCCTGTTAGATGTCGAAGACGTCCACTGATTAAGCAGCCGCATCACATACTGGATTTACCCAATTTCAAGGCTGAATTCTGTATGTGTTAATTACTTTATAAGATTATTAAATGTCTTCAACAGAGCGGTCTTTAGTCGGAAGTAAATAGTCGAACACAACTTCTGCATATTGATAAAACAAATTTACTTTTTTTAACAATAAAACGCTAAATATTTTTACTTAAAAAACCATCATCATGCTAAGGAGAAACATGTTGCCTTTGAGGCGTGTTCGCATAATTGCGAAAAGTGACTATTAGGTTCTTCATGTTTGCCTGTCCGTCCGTCCGCCCGAATGAAACAATTCGGTTCCTACTGAACGGAGCTGCATGAAGTTTGAGTATCACTTGAAAATCTGTCGAGGTATTCTTGTAAGATTGTGCAACCTTACAAGAATATCGGGTATTTTACATGAAGACTTACGTACGTTTATTATAGTATCTCGCTGAATTATTCCTAGAATGAGAAATGTTCAGACGAAAGTTGTAAAGAAAATCAAAACACACATTTTGTGTTCAGTAACTTTCGAGAAAAATCGTGCAGTTTGAGATAACGTGTACAGCCAGACAGGTCACTGGCGTCAGTATAATATGGCGTATGCGCATTGCATTCTGGATAACTAAGACTGCAGACACGTACTCAGAATATGTAGTACTTACTGCTTGTCCAGGGCAACAATAGTCACCGAAACGCACCTTAATATGACGTTCTACTTATATTGATTTTAATGTTTATTGTTAAAGAAAGAAATTGATCAATAAACAAAGTGTGTTACAAGCTCTTTCATCATAAACAAATGTACAGTTCTGTATATTGTGTGTTTTACTATTGATTTTCTTACACCAATGTTGTTAAGACGTTATTGCTGTACGTTTTAACAGCATTGTTGTAAGCTCTCTGAAGACGATGATTGCCGAAACATGTAGGAGCAAATTAATTGTAAAATACATAGTATAGAGAATTGTGCATTTGTTAGTGCTGATGGTGTTCGTTGTACAATTCACATCTTGCGGAATGAACAATACTATTCAAGAACTATGTGAGACTGTTTGCTTTTGACTAACAACCAAGCACACTGTCAACACAGCTGGATGGCAGGTGTCAACTTTATGAACAGATATTCTTGTTATGGTTTGCTTACTTGGCAATTCTTATTAACTGCATTTGTCATAAAGCATCAAGAGATAGGACGGATATGTGCAGTGAAGGGTACAGTTAAAAACTTTTCTAAGTTACGGTCCCGCCATTCGCCTCATGCTACTTGTCTGTACTCTTTTAAAAATGCGAATGTTATTCGAATACATCCAGCTGTGTTTACGATAACCGATACACAAAGAAGGTATTCCTTGCTTGTATTTCAATTCATTGTATTGTCATATATCAGATTGTTCAAACCTGGTTGGATAATAAGACACAATGAGTTGTACAGGAAATAGAAGGCTGTGACATTGGCCTTGTATAAGGTAGTGTCGCCGAATTTGCATGAAAGGATTGAGCAAAAGAATAAAAAACACCATTCTCTTTAGTAGGAGCCCCGAATGAGGTTTGAATTAGTTATCGCCCTTGATGTTGTTATGGTAGGAATGATTTCAGTGGAAGACTCCAGTACGGTCCATTTCTGGTAAACTGAAAATTTGGAGGGTGAAGAAGTTTGGAAAGGACGTAAGAAAAGTAGAGGCAGTTTGTGAGGCTGGATCTTTACGTATTTTTTATGCAAACAGATGACGGCGAAAAATACCAGTCCCAAATACATCGGCCGCTATAACGTCTGGCACAGTAATTCTAATGCAGCCGTTATTCACCTGGGGTAGATACCGGGGGTCCGTGAACCTGGATGGGAAAAAAATTACAAATTTATTTTCACTAACTTCTAACTGAAATTTATCATCTCATTCAATAATGAACGTAGGCAACAAAACATTTTGTGGCCTCTAAAACCCAATAATGCTTATTGACTTCAATAAATATCACTATCTAAAATTATTTTAGCTTGCGAAAAGGCTTTCAGAATACATTCACCTTCGCAATGAGATGTCACTTCAAAAAATGAAATTTAATTTCAACTTGCCTAACACTTAAATTTATTTATTGCTCGTTATTAATTTAATTGGTTATTTAAAGAAGCACGTTTATTACCACGTTACATATTTTTTATTTTTTTTATGTTTTAGAAAGTTTATTTGAGCATAATTGGAATGTTTTTAATATAATCTGTAATATATGTCGTGTATTTTCTAGTGTTCCGGCATTTTCGCTGTAATTGGCATTAAGAGAAGTGACGGGGGAGGGGGAGGGAAGCCCTTAATTATTACCGGGGTGTCGCCGTCTGGAAGGGGGCCCGGGACCGATTATATTACATATATTTCTGTCGTCCCTCAAACCTTTGAGATCAACCCCGAGCTACTCTGCAGCTCAGAACCTTTCCGACTTATTATAAACACTTTCAGTAGGTCAATTTTTGCTGGGGTTGCCCGAATAAGTTTTTTCACTGGTGCCCAAAGCCATTCTCAGGGGCCTTCATTATGGCTTTTGTGCCAGCAAATTATCAATAAAGAATTATTATTATTATTATTATTACTATTACTATTATTATACTATTTTTAATTTGGCAATATTATTTTCAGCATCAGCAATATTGTCATTATTCCTGCCCTTGCAACTGCAGTGGAGTCAGCAAAATTATTGACATGGCAGTGCGACGTATACTTGGCTGTGTACTCGTACACACTATCCCCTCTAGGTTGTACAAAATGCTTCTAGATTGTGGGAAATAGTGTGAATGGAGACAGAATGATGAGGAGAGGAGCTAGCTGTTAGGAGAATGGGTGGGACAAAATCTGTGTCATTTCTTTAACTGATTCAAATGCAGTGGCAATATTGGCGGCAGCAGCAGCAGTGTTGAAACATGTGTGTTGCAGTTCTCAACCTGCTAGACTGGGGACCATCTAACTATTTGGCTGCTGCCCTGAATAATTCCGTTTATCTCTACGAGACTGGAGCTAATCCTATCGAGCTGACTGCCGTCACAAATGGATATTACTCAGCTGTCAAATGGGATTACAAGGGAGAAAACTTAGTTATAGGAAACAATAGCTCTATCATACAGGTAAGAATTATACTAAAACCTTTGAATTATTGAAGAGTTTTGGAATTTATCTTGCTTCAATTGCATGAAATGGTTATATGTGCTAATATAAGCAAGAGGGTTAAAAATTGCACTAATTTTTACGTTACTCTATAAATAGTACAAATACTAGCAATGATTAAGTAATGTACAAAACTCTGAAACTCTATAACTTTTTTTTTCAGGTATGGAATACACAAAACAGAAAACTGGTTGCACTTACGACTTGTAACTGCACTGGTGCTTTTGCTACGAAGTGCGTTATCAATGCTCTGGCTTGGCATCCCAATAACACGACATTTGTAAGGTAACTTGGCTTTAAAATTACATAGAGAAGAAATGTTGATTTATTGGCTTGTTTATAACGAGAACACCAGAACAGTGCAGTATTTATTGACTAAAGTACATCTTGTCTGATAAAGTGTTAATTAATTTTCCCTTTCCATTCACTTTATTACAGACTAGTTTCTACCATATTTGATTAATCACTGGAATATTGTTTATTTTATGTGTTCATGTAATGTTCAAGCGAGGTTGTATAGTGTAACGAATGACAACATAACCAAAACAGTACACAGAAACTGTACACCATACCTCCATTTTGTGATCCTCCACCACAAGATGGTCACTGACAAACAACCGCAGCTGGTGAATGCCATATTATCAAATTATTTGTGCAGTGTTAATTCTGTCACGTTCAGAATTTTCTAAGCAATAATACAGCAGGGGTGCACCAAAGAGGGGGAAGGCTGCTGGACCCACCCAACAGATCGAAATTTTAAAAAAAAATTTACACCCAGTGATATAAAAAGTTTCACGTGATTTACTCTTTAGCTGAAATCAGTCACTGACATCAGCTGGTGACTAGCATATACGGATATAGTTAATACATATACTAAAGTGTATGTATTAACATTTCTTTTCAACACTGATGCAGCCATAACAAATATTCCTTTGCAATTTGTTGTATGTTTGTCCGTGCATCATTATATATGCGTAGAGAAGAAAACCACCTAAATACTACTGAATGGTTTATTGCACTTATAATCTGTTGAACATGTTTCGGTCATTTATATGCCCATCATCAGGAGCTCGAGTCTATACTTGTGATATATATATAACTACATACGCCTAATTGGCGCTGGTTTTCTTTCAGTTCTACTTTCAGTTGTACGTCCATTCCATTAATTTTTCCCACTAATCACTCAATAAGAGAATTACCATATCATTAGCAATTGAAATTTATCCGTTCAAAAATGTAGGAGTGTACATTTTTAAATGTTAGTACAATTGTAAGAACAATTGCACTTATGTGTGTTTCTGAATGCAGTGCATGTTCCAATGGAACTCTGCTTCTGATCCCACTCTCATCCTTTCGACTTCAGAGCGTACAGACGTTTACTGCACTAGCTCATGGAGGTCAGATATCCAGTTTGCGATGTTCTCCAGATGGTCGATTCCTGGCTTCATCAGGTGAAGACAGTGCAGTAAGAATCTGGCTTTGGCCAGATCTAACACCAGGAGTGGAAATTCTTTTTTTTGATGAACCTGTAAGGGTAAGTGGGAGAATAAAGACACTGTTTAAACCAAAAAGTATTTGTACTACATTTAAATTAATTTGCTGCGGTTGACATGGGCGGCAATAGTTCTTTCTGTCATGTTTGCATAAACATTCACTGCAAGAGTAGGCACATGCTATATATATACTTTTTTTTAACATAGTGATTTCTAAGAGATGTATGTAAAATTGGGGGTAGCTGGTTGAGGCACTGCGCTACAAGCCGGAAGGTTGCGGGTTCGATTCCCCATGGTGTCAATGGAATTTTTCATTGGCACAATCCTTCAGGTCGCACTAGGGCCCTGGGGTCGACTCAGAGAAGAATGAGTATCAGGAACACTTGGCGGGTACAGGCGGCCGGTATGTAGTGCTAAAAGCGTTACCATTTTCATGTGCCGATTGCCTTGAACTCTGGGAGCCTCAAACTCTTGGAAGCCTCAGGACCTGTCCAGGCTGTACAGAGATTTCTTTACCTACATATACAGCTAGGCTATCTTTGATAATGTAGTAAAAGTCCAAACAATTACGTTAATTTTCCACACTCTTGAAATACAGAATATGTCAGATTGAAAACGTCTAGTCCGTCAATACCTATGAAAAAAAAACATGAAGCAAAGGGCAGAAAAGTGTATTAGAACTTCAGTATTTATAAATATGCATGACTGATACATTCTAAATAGCAGGCAGTAACAAATAGTTACCATTATCTATATCTCATTACGTTCATACTCAGTGTGGTGTACCAACTACCATCGCTAAGAAACCATGATTAACTGGTCAACACATTTTTCCACAAGCTACTTGTAAGATCTCAGAACGAAAGATGGTATTATGCTAACATCCGCAACTTTTTAGTAGTTCTCGCAAAATTCCTGATGATACTGGCTGTCCGTCCGCATGTAAAAACTCGGCTTCCATTGGAGTGATTTTCATGAAATTGTATATTTGCGTATTTTTCCAAAATATGTGGAGTGAATTCAAGCGTTATTAAAATCTGACAAGAATAACGGGTACTTTACCTGACAAACGATGTACACTTATGATAATATCTCGCCAAATTGCTTTTGGAATGATAAAATCTTCAGACAAAATTTGTAGAGGAAATCAAAACAATCACTTTATGTCGTTTTTCCGACAATGCCGAAAAATATGGTAGAGCCGGACAGGCCACAGATAATAATACGGTGCACGCAATTTCCATACCGAATTAACAGGCTACAGACATAAACTGAGAATGTGTAATACTAATTGCTTTTCCGCTGCAACAATGGTTACGTGAAGGCGCCTCAATATTACGTTACACGTACGTTGCCCTTCTTCAAAATTTAGGCTGAGGAAAACAAAAATTTGATAATATTTTACAAATTGTCTAAAATGTTGCGTACTGACTTTCCAATAACCAGCAGAAGTTTAATATAAGGCAAATGCAGAGGGTAACCTAACAAATGTCTTGAAATTATGACAAAAATTGAATAACTCCATTAAACTATGATTTTCAGGCAATCGCATGGCATCCGTGGAAAACTTCCTACTTAGCTATTGGGGGTGCTATAAGTGGAACCATCAGCTTGTGGAATGTTGATAAACAAACTGAAGAAGGTGAATGTATAATGTTAGACTCTTCAGCTTTTGTGTCCAGCTTGGAATGGAGTCCGGTGACTGGAGAACTGGTGGCAAGTATTTGGGTCTCAGGTCAGTAACAGAAACGTCCATTGCTTTAATGTCACACTATTATTATTTCCTAAACTATAAAAGCCTCCTGACTTTCGGAATTCCTTCAAAGTGGACCATACTGGGAAGAGAGTTGAATTCATTTGGGAGGCTGTTAACACTCGTGTTAAAACTACGCGAATTGAGAGTAAGGTTAAAGGCCTTAATAGTGCTTAAAGGATAATATTAATATAAATATTAGGGAAAGTTCAGAAATTAATGCGATGCAGTAAAAATGATCCAGAAATTTTGAGTTCAAGTAACACAGATTTGGTTGAGATCTGAGCTTCCCGCAGCGGCTTTGTTGAGAATTCAGTCTTTTGCGCTGTGACGCCATATTGCTGGTGTATTGTTTCGCGACTTTTCGAAGGACGGCTGTCTTCCAAAGGACTTGGAAACCTAATGCAACAAAAAAAAATCACTTGCAATAAGATCTAAATCCTCATATTTTAGCTGCTTGGTTATTTTGTTGTTGTTATTGTTCTGGTTGTTGGTTTTGTTATATTTGTCCTTGTCGTCGTCGTCGTCATCGTTGACGTCATCCTTATAATCGACGACATGGTCGCTGTCGTTGTCGATGCTGTTTTTGACGAAGACTATAATGATGATGATAGAATTAAATTAAGAATTATTATAGCCAAAATAACAACAAATGACACCAGAAAGTGATGCAACATTATTGATGGCGACACCCTGCTATTAACGCAGATACTTGGAATAGCAGGAGAGTAGAAATTTCTGTGATAGATTTCATATATGAATAAAAATGTATAAAAATATTACAAAATACAAATGTATTGCGAAATATATTTAATGGAATTATTAAATAAAATATGGGCACTTTCACTTTTTTCAGATAACCCTAGCGGTATTGAATGAATTTCAATATTTTCCTCATGTAGCGAACACATTTTTCCACATAAATTCTCACCAAAGAAGTCTGTGGCTTTGGCTTGTATGGAGTGTCATTTTAGTAAATAATAAGTGCAAGTTCTCATCTCCCCCTTTCACCATGATAATACCTACAATTACAAAAAAGAAATGTATTTCAATGTATTGTATTATATGTAAAAATTACACAAAATCTCTTTCCACATAGAACCTTCAGGAGAAGTGGAAGGAATGGGTCGTTCTGTGATTGTGGTTTTGAGGACCCTGAAAGAGGCTGTAGATAGAATTGAATGGTGTGGCGGTCAGATATACTATCTGTTATGGAGTCCGGATGGAAAACAATTTGGTGAGTTGTCTGTGTTTGTAGAAGGTACATTGGTATCAAGTGACATAGCAATGAACTGCGTGTTTATTATTAAGGGTCACAGAGATACAGTATTGCTGAAGCCTATGTTCATGTAATTTATTGCCTAATTAATTACAGTATAATACAGTGCTAATATGACAGACTGTTTCTCTTGTCAATGAGCTCTCCAAAAGCCAATATTTACTCAATCTACAGTACACATTTGTTGAAATACTGAATTATTTCTCGTATGGATGTGCTATAATTGCCACAAAACTACATAGACAGTGGCAGAGCTGTGAACAGTATGTATTAATTTGCAACATACATCCCAAAGAGTCATTTTCATGTGAAAGATAAATAATTTGTTTCTGGTCTGCTTATGCATTCATAACTCTTTGGTTCACAACTTTCACCGATATTTAGAACCTTCAGGGTGCTAAAACTTGGTTCAGCTGCATGGTCTTAACAGTTATCATAATTTTTCTTTTGTTACTTTCTAATAAGATATTACAAAAAGAACCCATATGAGCTGAAATCTTTACAATCTGTGTATTCAGTCTACACCCCAAAAACTGTTGTCATAGACATATCTGGGGGGGGGGGGAGGCAAACGCCCCTCCATATTTTTTTTACCTGAGAATAATGTTATACTGGCAACTGAGTTGGAGAGGGGCAAGTAAAAATAATTTGAGTTAGAGTGAGGGAAGTGATATCTGTATATTAGTGACTAGTTCAAACCATTCTTTTCCCTCTTTCTAAGTTGATTCCTTTGTAAATTAAGGTTCCTAACACCCATGGTCGGTTTTGATCCCCCTCCGTGAATATTATTTGCCAAGTTATTCCCATGAATTTTACCATGCGCACTGATGACTTGGTCTTTTTTACGTGTCCTAACTTGATGTTTACTTCATTAAGTTAGCCTAAGATGAGCCTACCCTGAAGATGAAGCACTGGTAATGATTTACCAATCGACATGACGTCATATCTCAGAAGTTTTTAAATTTCAGGCCTATTATTCTACGTATCTGTGCACTATTGGTTTATAACAATATACTGCATTGCTTTTGTGGAATCAAATGTTTTAAAAACTAATCTTCTGGGCATTCTTGTCATGTGTGTTTAAACAACGTAAAACATAAGTCTTACTGGCTTTTTAAATTCTATTGTCAAGATCAATCAAAGAATGCACAAAAATCAGTGGGATGAATGTATAGAGAATGCCTTATTTTGTGGAGTGCTGTTACAGATTTGACTATATTTGCAGCCTTGAAAATAAAATTCAAGCATGAAAGAGTCTCTTTCTATGATATTCTTGTGTGCAGCGGCGGTTGGCTCTGATGAGACACTCAGAATTTGGTACTTCCTTGGACCATCATCTGAAAGAGAGAAAGATATACGAAGATTCATTAAACCACTGATTCCTGCAACTTTCAGCTTCCAGCCATATAGAAAAAGAAAGAATCAAAATGTTAGTCCTTACACAACAAAAATCAGCAGGCGGACCTTAAATTTACCTATGGAGGAAGCACGTTACAGTATACACCACCACAGGTTTGGTTGCATAATTCGTTAATGTAATTTAATATAAATAATTTTATGTAACACAGTGTCCTGATATACAGACTTGCCTAAGGGGTACAGTAATAGTACACAAACCTACTCCACGAATCATAGGCATAGTAAGAGCACCTAATCCATGAGTCACATGCACAGTAATAGTACACAAACCTACTCCATGAATCATAGGCATAGTAAGAGCACCTAATCCATGAGTCACATGCACAGTAA
>Ga0131853_10012492_pt1 | contig 15560 bp, 10 predicted proteins | sample TergutLab28metaG_FD_92764 | JGI IMG/M metagenome (GOLD analysis project Ga0131853, IMG submission 92764) | Labiotermes labralis P1 segment gut microbial communities from Petit-Saut dam, French Guiana - Lab288 P1 (version 2) (version 2) | ecosystem: Host-associated > Arthropoda: Insects >...
ACTTATTGATTACCAAATACATATTAAAACTGGCAGGAATATGTGGTTTCTATAATGTTAATATCTGTACTTAACATGTAATTAACGTATGAGTGACATAAAGCCATTAAATTGCACTACATAAACACTCGCATTAACGCCGTGGTCGTTCTTAGGGCTCCAAGCACTTTACATGGCACTTCCAACTCCCGTACAAGCAACTTACAGTCACGCAGGCACGATTAACACTGCATTCCACTCTCAAGGTCATCAACGCTGTCGCGCGATACATCAGCTGTGCAGGTTGCAGTATTTGGAACCGCAAGAAGACCCCACTTTTCTCAGGCCATTATCTCCGTAACCGTTCATCTTTGGATATAGGTGTTTTGGGTTATATCGGTATACCTTAACATAAGGGACACTCTCCCGAAGTCTGGCACGTTCCTCCTGGGACACCCTGTATATAATGATTTTACATTTTGTGCTGTATATGAAACTGTGGGCTCAGAGCATTTAAAATTTTTGTTCATCATGTTTTGTGTAATTCTGGTATCCAGAAGTAAACTTTTGAGTGGCAAGGAAGTATTGGACATCATGAATGTTTTAGATCAGTATCTAATTACTGATAGTAATGAAAATGCCTAGTGAAATTTGCCTGCAAGTTTCATGTAAGTAGGTTGCTAGCACACATTGGGTAAATGCAAGAGTGCATTGCTACAACATTTGAAACGGTAGTAATGTGAGTTATGCTCAGGATAGGTTTAGGTGGCAGGCACTTGTGAATGTGGTAATGAACCTTTGGGTTCCATAAAATGTGGGGAATTTCTTGGCTAGCTGAGAACTGGTTAACGTCTCAAGAAGGACTCTGCTCCATGGAGTGAGTGAGTGAGTAAGTAAGTAAGTAAGAAAGTGAGTAATATGAGTTTCATGTGTTGACTGCTAGCACATCTTTTGTAAATGTGAGAATTCAGTGATGTGAAATTTCCTGAACACACCACTAAGTTTCATTTTTATTTTATGGCAATTTTATGAAAGTATTGCATTTATTGACTGACTATCTAAAACTCATCCATGTGGTACTTATAATCAAAATCTGCATACTTTGCCAATGCACCAGTAATTTTTTGCTCTCAAATTCTGCCTTTCTTCATATTTAGAAGAATTTTAGTGAAGTAAATCTTTTATTGGGGAACATACTGAAATGTCTTCTATCCACACGTTAAGGTTCCATTTAAATGTCTGGCGTCATCAAATGGTTAAAGCTGGTCCTTGTTTTCATTTTATTTATTTTGTGCTCAAAAATGGAGATGAAGCTGGACTCTGAAACAGGTAAACATAATTGTCAGTTATGGACAATGGGCAATGTTCAGGAAACATTTCAGTATCTAAAACTGAGTGTTACGTACTTTAAGCTAAAACCATATCATGCTCTTGAAGTTTTATTAGCATGGTTTCCTTTTTCTTTTCCAGTGCTATTCGCCTGACTGGGCCATTTGTTACAATGGTGTATTCTATGATAGTCGGTGACATGCTTACATTTGGAATAATCTATTCCATTGTTTTATTTGGCTTCTCACAGTCATTCTACTTCTTGTATAAAGGCTTTCCTGGAGTTAAAACATCTCTGTACCATTCCTATTCTTCAACATGGATGGCCTTATTTCAAATTACTCTTGGTGATTATAATGTAAGTATATGCCTGTTGGATTATGGAATTAATCATTTGTAGAAACTACCAAGTTTCAGTAGGGAAGGCAGACTTTTCTTGATATTGGTAGTGATCATGATTGTCTTATCCACTCTTTGGGCACGTGTGATTAAGTTAGGAGAATGTTTTTGAAAGAAAACTCTATTATATGTGCTATTCTCAGCAGTTTTTCTCAAATGTTTGTATTTTTACTGTTTATTGTAATTGATATGTGGAGTATTGTCATTGTTGTGTTGGTAAAATGCATTTAATATTTGGTGTATTCACATTATTATTAAAGAAGCATCCTTTTGCTGTAGATTCAAAGGGAAGCTTTATGCAAGTTAAAGGGGTTCCTGTTATTAAATTAGTATGTCATTGTTAGGGTAAGTGGTAGTCTGCTTTTACATTTGACTTGTACTTTATATTTTACAAAATTGTCAGGAGAGAAATCAGTTGTAACCCTGTGTAGTTCATGACAGTCATTTGCCTCTGTATTTGTCATTGAATGGTAAAAGTGAACATTGAATTGACAAGAGTGAAAGTTATGGTTAATGTCTTTGTGGAGGTGTTGTCATAGGAAGGTAAGTTACAATGCCCTGAGATGACAGTGAACAGTAATAATATAAACACTTCAGAACTAAATGTTTGCATGTAACTGGCACCAAAATTATAAATGTGGGAAAGCAGGATGTGTGGAAGAAAATTTTTGTGACACAAATTCAAGCTTTTCTGAGTAGTTCTTAGTCAGCTAGTCATATGATGGTAGCCCAGACATAATTTTGTCATTCCTGCTCAGAAACATTCTGAATTTGAGTACAGGATAATTTCAGAATGTAATGTAGCATGAGTTGGGATAGTGTGGTCTGTATAGTGCCCAGCCTGCAGGCTGGACATCTGATGAATCATTTGATCTCCATAAGGGGAAAAATATTTTTTCAAAGCAGCCAAATCAGCTCTGGGATCCACCCAGGGTATCTTTCCATTGGGTGAAGCAGCAAAGGCATGAAGCTGACCAGTCACTTCACAACATGTGTAGGGTTATTATGAGCTGTGCATTATTTTGGCTGTATGGTGTGCACTGCCATCATTTTTCATAGAGCTACACAAATAAGTTATTTTGAAAATCTGTTAATGAATTGAGTGAATAATGGAGGTTGATATGAAGATAAATGTCAGTTGTTATTTGTCTTATATCAAGAAATGTTGTCTTTACCTATCTTTGCCCCACCATTCTTTCTAGAAGGAAAGCGTCCACTATTTGAGTGGGGACAATGTCTGTGGAGATGAACGAACTCCTCTTCTTCGTACAAGTACAAGTACAAGTGTTGTAAAGGGATGCCTCTTTTTTAATAGTCCTTGGCTTGGTTATTGCTCATGCTGTTCATTTTCCTGTCAGCATGTGTAGCAACATATGCTTGTCTGGGTCTCTCGAAACTTTAAATTGATCAACATTAGGAAGAATCTTAAAATACATTACAATTGTTGCAAGTTAAGTCTTTTCTATTTTGAAATTCAGTAATGTTATTGGTATTTTATATATTTAAGTGTCTTGTGTAACATGCTTTTTTTTTTTTTTTCAGTTTTTAGAGTTTATTATCACTTCATTTCAAACATTAGCAAAAACTGTGTTCACAATTTTTATGATTCTTGTTCCAATTCTGCTGTTAAACATGTTGATTGCAATGATGGGCAATACATATGCTCATGTCATTGAACAAAGTGAAAAGGAGTGGATGAAACAGGTATGTGTGTTTGTTATCCTGAAGTTTCTCTGGCTGATGTGTGATGTATAAGATTGGCTTTCAGATCTGAAATACATCACTTGTTGAAGTCCTTCCACTGTTTTGGTGAATCCGAAAATTGCTATTTCTTGAGGTATTGATCGATGACCATTTGGGCAACACTTTAGGATACAGAGTCAACAGGAAGCCCATAGAAACAGAAACATGTAGGCATCATCACACTGTTTGTTATTATCTCCATCATCATCATTTGCTCAAGCAGAGAATGTGCAGTTCATTTTTGACATGTTGGGCCACATTAGCAAATTATATCTAGATGATTTTTTTCTTTAGGACAATGGCTATTCTCATAGAAACATGGGAAGTGATTTGACATGTGAGCAAGAAAGAAAAAAAGAAAGAAAAAAAAAAGAGCTTATGAACCAAACTGGTTGGTCTCAATGTATAACAGATCAGCAGCTTTTACACTTCTGACATGCCTTATTTCACAATATGTAATGAAACTTACATTTGGTATTCTCAAACAAATCTTCACTTGAGAATATCAAATTTAATATTGAGTGGTTTTGTCATACATTTTTGTGCAATTTTATACTAATTGTATTCTTGTTATAGGACAATGTGATGATGGTCACAAGCATGACTGGAACATGTTGGTGAAGAATAATATGGGACTGAACATATTTATAAATGTGCATTTGTTGGTTAATTATACAAGTGTATAAAACTTAAGCTGGTTGCTATGAGAGTATCATTACAGCCTCAGTAAATTAGTTTCTTTGGGAGTGTAGAATTTAAAAATGTTTAAATCCTCTGAAACAGTTTTAGAAACCTTGTGTGTGGACAGTGCTTAGTATTGTAGGGTTTGTTTTTATCTGTAACAGTCAAGGAAGTGGCTACTTGGTGTTTGAGTATAGTAAATTTCAACAGATGTTTTTAAGCAACAGATTATTTTGTTTGATAATATTCGCATCATTGTCATCCTTCCCACCATCCAGTGTAGTCATGTTGTATTTGTTAGTGGGTGTTGCACAACATAATATTTCTTTCCCATTTTGAGAAATTCCAAAGTGTCTGTTACTTGGTTTGATATTTTATGAAATTTGGAACTTCAAATTTTGAGTAAAGGAAGAGTGGATGTGTGACAGTTTGTAGTATGGAAAGGGACAGAGGATAAGATTGCTTTCAGTATTATTTTTCAGTATATGTTTCATTGTGTTGTGCATCTGCCTGTATTGGTGTGAGTAGATATTTTTATTGCTGTTTTTTATTGTATATTTATTGTTGTTAAATTGCCTCTTACAAACAACATTTCACTGGTAAGTCCAACTTATATGCTTACAAGAGGAAACTCAAGGTAGCGGAGGCTGACTGGTGCTAGTTGGTTTGGCAACTTGTGCTGTGGCATGACTGTTACCCAGTTGTGTTGAATTATGGTAACCACAAATTACATTTATTTCCTAGTGGGCCAAGATTGTGGTAAGCTTGGAGAGAGCTGTGAACCAGGCAGATGCCCACCATTACTTACAAGAGTACAGTATCTCACTTGGTGCAGGAGATGATCCTAATACTGAGCAGAGGGGAGTCATGGTCATTAAGAGCAAGAGCAAGACACGGGCAAAGCAGCGCAAAGGAGCCGTAACTAATTGGAAGGTCCAGTCTTTGTATACTTGCACTTTGTATTTCTTTTGGCACTTGTGTTCCCTCTAACCACAGTGCGTATGGCTGATATGATTAGTATATCATGTTTGACACCTACAGTTTTTTTATAGAATACTTGTCAGACCCTGCTGTTAATGAGGACCATCGTATGTTTTCTGCTTTTACTAACCGATGTGGCAAGCAATGTGTTTTTATTTCCTGATCAGTTCTCATGAGGAGAAGGTATTTTTCCGCATCTCAGTAACTCAAAGTACTGCACTGTACATATATTGTATCTATAAGTTGGTCATTATTGACATGGTCCTTTTTCAACTTAGAAGATAATTGAAAGGCACTGTGTTGAATTACTCGAAATAAGTACATTTTCAAACATGAAATGAAAGTTTTAAAAGTTAAAACAAACTCTGTCTCATTTGGGAAGTGGGTGAAATGAAGGCTAGACCTAAATTCAGAATCATGTATGCACAAATGAAGTTCATGAAATGGGCTGAAAAATGCACATGGAAAAGAGAGGAAGACATTTTGGAAGAACTAAAAGTTTAATTATTTTTACCCAAAGTTTTTTTTTATTATGGAAGTGAAAGAATTTTCATGCCTGTAGAATGCTGAAAGTAGATTTACTTCATTAAAATCCAAATCTGTTGCAACAAGGAGCCAAGAGATTGCCAGCTAGCTGGGTTCAGGATGACTCGGTCAGTGGCCAAGTCCGATTGACTGATGATATAATTGGTATTGTGCCTTTAATCATTGACAGTTGTGAAAAATACACACATTACCATTGTTTCCATTCTGAAAAAACACTTAATTATTTTCTGATTTTTGTGTGGAACATTTTTCAGCTATTGGAAGCTGCAGACTAACATAGATATTTACAGAAACTTTAATTTTAGCATGTTGGGAAAGTAACAATCAGAGAACTCAAGAAACGAGGCATGACTGGTGAGGAATTAAGAAAGCTGATGTGGGAACGAGGAGATATTTCTACACCAGTACGAGTTCCCACCAGGTGAGTTCAGTTAATCTACAAAATTGTGGACATAAATGTATGAGTCGTGTAATGGTGTATGCTTGCAGACTAGATGAAGTTAGATGTTTCATTTCTCAGTTGTCTTAGAAATATATTACAGTGATTATATTACTCTGTTACATTCCTTCTTTCAGTTATAATTTTGATCAATTATGATATTTACAAACAGTTGCTTCCTTCACAGTGTATATGGAAACAATAAAGTATACCTAACAGTTGTTTGTCACTGACTTCTTTATAGTGTTAATTTCATTTGGATATGTATTTTATCCAGCGTTTTTTCCAATGCTGGTGTATGAGCTAGTCTGTGCAATGAAATTTAATACTGAGTGATCTGTATTGTTGTCACCACTATCTGAAGCAGTGAGTTGTTTTGTTGCATTGTATGGACTGTTGTCAGTAGATGTTTAGAACAATGAATTATAGTGTTAAGTGATTGAAAATGTTGTCACAGATATTTAAAGGAGTCAGTTCATATAATTCTGAGCCATCTGGAATCTTGTTATAGCTGTCTGGAGTAATTAGATGGTGTAATGCTATTCAGTCTGGAGTTTTTATCACAGTTTCATATTTGGATGATATTATTCTAATTATTTTTTAATCATGTCACAGCTATTTGGAGTTACTGGATGTTATAATACCTAGCAGCATGGATTTTATCACCGACATGGGGAGCAGTTGGCTGATGAACAAGTGTTGGTTCAAAGGACAGGTTTTAGGGGAAGTAGAATACATATTCAGTCAGTTTCTGAGGACACAGCTGAAAATTTTATTAGGTTGAAATGTAGAACTAAAATATATGATTTCCAAACCAAAATTGAGAATGGAGGTTTGCAGGAAATTAGTAATGCTCATGGCATTAGAGTAGTAAACTTACCAATCTAGTGATAGAAGAAAATTGTGGAGAGACAGTAAGCAAATGTACACTACAAAAGTTTGGTAAGGGCAGGTTCAACCTGATGAATCTAAATATTGTGGAAGTCACAGAAAACAGTGAGGAATTAAAATTTCAAACAGGTTTGCAGCATTGAAAAACTTGGGTGATAACATGGTCAGTAGGATGATGGTTCAGCGTTAGAAGCATATTTCATTTTCAGCCAGCATTTGTCTAGGTAGTTTTGATTTAAAGTGGCCTAAACCATGATCTGAATAGAATGTTCAGAACAATTAGGCAGCAAGCCAGAATATATGTGTGCACAGTTTGCTGTTACAGTACATTTGCTCCTGTGGAAATCATAGAAACATCACTACAGTTGATGTCCATTGTATTGTATTAACATGTGTATCAGTCTAGTCCGTGATTAGGAACTCTTGAATGTTGATTACGGTTGTGAGAAGTGTGTAAAAGTGCAGAACGCGGATTCAAGTACTGATGTGCACAGGAACAAAGGTAGGTCTTCATGTATAGTGGTCTCCTCTCTGACCGCAGTCCATAGTCATAGTGACAGTGAGAGGTTTAAGCTGCACACTGCATTTGTAAATTATAGCTCACTGGTGTTCTGTTACAACAAATATGGACATTGTATGAACTGCAGTTTGAGGAAATTTCCTGGCTTGCAGCAAGAGGGATTAAGCCTTATTTTGCTACTTGCTTAGCATGTGCTTGACATTATATACAATGTACAGCTGGGAAGTATGAAATTTTGTTACAGCCCAGATGCTCTGTCTGAGCCAGATGTAAATGCTGGCTTTGGGGATGCTCTTACTGCAGCCCTGGATGTGATGGCATTTACTAATAATTTGGATTTGAGTGCAGCTCCTCAGCTTTTACAAAAGACACACTTGCCAGCACCAGCACCAGCAGCACCAGTACCAATACCAATACCAGCACCATCCCTTCCTCCAGCTATGACATCAACAACTCTCAGTGTACCGACTGAGGCAGCAGGTACCGTGCAGTGGAAACTGCCAGTATGGTGTAATTTAATTGTCAGTGGCCATGCTTGGCACCACTGTGATGGCATGTGCAACACTAAGCAACCAACTCAGTTCACGCTGTTTTGCAGCAACTATGATGGTGAAATTATATCCAGTGTTCTGTAAAGACACTTTTTTTTTGTTGGGAGAATTGTTTATAAAGCTTGATTCTTGGACTGTTGTTTGTATGTTGAAATGATGATGTTTCATTTACCTTCTTCCTTGCACTTTGTCAAGGTCTTATCATTTCTGATAGTGGCATCTGAATTGGACATAAGGCAGACTGAAATAGATAAATCATTATTGAAGTATGTGTAGTTTGGGCAAGGGTGTGGTTGGGAAGTTATTGTGGCAGGTATACCACTCTCAAAAGTTTTTAACACACACACATGCATGGACCTGCATTGTTGTATGGTAGTGGGCAAGAGTGATAAATATTCATAAAAGAAAATAAAGTTTTGAAATAAAATGTATGTTTATTTCAGGTGTCCGTATCACGGACATGTTATCTCACAAGGTACCTGAGCTACCTGCATCAGAAATTCCATCATCTATTTCATCACTTTATCCCATGTTGGAACCTGATCACTCAGACAAAGATCATTTTCGTCAGCTGGTATTAGCATCAGAATTACCACATATACCAGAATCTGAATTGATGAGACTAGCAACAGCAGCAACTGATATGGCTGGAGTAGAAGAGGTATCTCTGAGGCAGCAACATCAGTACTGCTGCTTGTCATTGTCACAGGAGGCACTTGATAAGAGATGGCGACAAATCGCAGCACTTGATCCCAGTGATAGTGATGGTCTCGGTGGTAGGTGCACATCTTAATACTTGGCAGTGAGGGATGCTTCTTACTGGTACAACTTATATTTATGGGCTCACTTGTTTGAACACTCTGTGATCTGAGTATCATTACTTCAGGTAGTTTCTTAGTAAACGAAGCTGGTTTTTATATTGGCAATATTCTGCATTCTTATTCAGGAAGTACCCATTTTTAATCTAGGTTACTTTATTGTCTGTCCTTAGGGTTATCATGCTTCAATCAGTGAACCAGGTTAAAAATGGACTATGACCATATTCTTCCAAATTATTTCTTTCTGACTGTTTATGATAATTTTCCTGACTCATTTAGACAAAACCTGTACACTTTAAAGTATGTCATAAAATAACCTCAGAGTTAGTCATTTTGTGTCAGTATGTTGTTAAGTTTTAGAACAATGACAGTATTGTATTCTAAGTATATTGGTCATAGCAATTTCAGAGCTTCCTTGAGTTGTATTTTAAAACACTAATTCTTGCATACCAAATGCTTCAATTGTGGTGCACTAAATTCAGATATATTATTGTGTTTTACAATTCATAAAAATTTACTTATGTGACTGAACTTCTAACAGTGTTCACTTATTCACTTTATTCCTCACCGTATTAACACACTGGGCTAGTTTGAAGATAGCACAATATATGTCCAATCTGATGGCATTAGTGTCTTTTATCCCTATGATAAGGCACCTGGCACAAGATTCCAGAGCTTGTAGGTGCATTTGGAAAGCAGATGTGAAGAGAGACTATTTACACTTGTTGTCAGTGTGTCTGTATAAAACATTGCAACTGCTTCAAGGTGGATTTTTGTGAAATTTTGAATTTGGGATTTTTATTAAAATTTTACATATTCCAGTTTTCATTAAAACTGGGAAACATAGCAGATAATTTACACGTATACTTAATGTACATTTATGATAATATCATGTGATGACAGACAGACAGATCATGTTTCCTGTGAGGTATGAACTGTACCCAGGGAAACAGTTGACAATATTAAACATAACAGTTGAGCAAGATACAGTATTTTGCTAAAATATGGAAAGAACTTGTAGTGTGTAATCTGTCTGACTTGGTGAGGCACATATAAAATACTTGTCTTTTCAGTGTTTCCTTGAAATTACAAATTTAGAGTCTAGGGTCATTAACAAGCAAATGCACCAGAAGTGTTATGCTCTGCAGACATTGCCTGCTTTGTCTTTCTGATGCATATTATTCTTGAAATGAATACATTATGAATATTTAATGCACATTAATGTTGTTACTTCTTACAGATGGACCACTGCTAGGTCGTGGATCACGTGTCAGAAGAGCACGTTCATCCAGGCTCCATACTGCTAACTCAGGGAGGACAAGTACCGGTCTAGACCAGCAATACTTGTTTCAGCATCTTGATGATGCCAGTTCATATACCTCTTCAGATAGTGGCCATGTTAATCCAGCCTTTGTGCAGGACCAGGCCAGCCGCACGACAGCTACAAGATCCTTCAGACATACTTGCCCCACTGAAAATGGCAATAATGTTGTATGTTGATTGATTTGTTTCTGCTTCTACATTAAACAGTTCAGTGATAATGCAATTAGGAGGAACTTCCTAATTTTCTCCAAGCATCATTCAGTATATCCAGTCTGAAGTCACTGTTTGGAGTTATGCACAGTGTTAGGCTGAGAAAATGTTGGATGAGTAGGGCCTATATTTTACCAAGGATATGGTATTTTTTGTTAATGAAGTTATTCAAAATGAGCTGGTGTAGTGTAGTCAGTGTAGTGACTTAGTGTACAGGCTGGATGACAGGAATTGTGTTTCAATTCCCAGCAGGGACAGGAGATTTTTCTCTTCTCCAGAATGTCTAAAATTGGTCTTTGGGCCTACAAAACTTACTGTTCAGTGGGTACTGGAGCCTCATTCCCTTGGGTGTAGAACATCTGGGACATGAAATTGACCATCCATCTCCATCCAGTGCTAAAGTAAAGAATGCATGGAGCAGTACCTCTGCAACTGCCATTTGTATTCATTTAATCTATGCTGCACAGAACTGACCACATGTCAATTATTTTCCAGGAGAAACAGGGAGGAGGTTCTGCCATGAAATCAGATACATCTGATGTCCAGAAAGAAAAGAAACAGGAGATTTTGGCACCAAAACATTCCAGTATTCGCCCAAGACCACGGCCAAAGACAGCACGTGCTAACAGGTAATAAGGAAGGCGCATGAAAAGACTGAGTATTTTTGAATAAAGACTATTAACTCCAATTCTGATGTGACCTTATACAGTACTTATTCTGTCAGTCTGACTTTGGAAACACTTCAGGTTGCTTTTCCTTACTGTGGACTACATTCAGAGTAAAATGTCAAGTACTTACTTCATTGAGTGTTAAGACATTCTGTCTTAAACAAAAAGGTATTGTTGATTTAGTAATTACTGTCATGCAAGATTGAAAGAAAGAGTACAGTGAAACCTTGCTAATTCAAAGTGCTGGGGAGTAAAAAAAAGGGGGGGAGGGGCTTAGTATCATGCAGTTTCAAATTATCTGGTTTTTTCATCGTAAACATATCAGTTATGTAGTGGTTGAAACTGGTGTTTGTAAGTTATGGTTTTTTATTTAATTGAGAAATTAGAAGTTTTCCTTGTATGTTTTTAAAAATGCAAACTACCTAATTTAATACAGTTTACATCAAAATTCAAGCCAGCAAACAATGATTCATGTTTGTCAAACTTTATATGTAGTTTGTTGTTCTTTAAAGTAAGACACTGGAGACCTTTGTTTTAGAGGTGCCCATTGGGGGGGAGGATAAAAAGATAAAAAAAGATGACTGCATGAATTGTGCAGAAAATATTACAACAGTCCACACTGATTTCTCTGTCTATGTCAGAGTTATGTGCTTTTTTTCATATGTTTACAACCATTAGGACCTTCATTTACCTTAAATGTTGTTATTGCAGTCGGATGGGTATAAATATTTGAGAAAATACAAATATTTTTTATCACGGCAATGGAAAATGGAGCCTGAGTTCACAGGGTAACATCTAGAACACAAAACAGGAATGCAGAGGGCTTGACAGCAGCACTGAATCCAGCTTCACTGTAATCTCTTCTCACTAACTTTAACTTTTTACTGAAAGGTCCCTTGATATGCTCGTAGGGTTGCTCCATCATGCATTGATTCTGTAAGAAGAACTGGATCGGCTGCCATAGTATCGAGTATTCAGCAAGATATCAATGGCAATGTGGAGCCACCTGCATCACCTCCAGATCCACTTGATGCTTGGAGTACACGTAACATTGCTAACATGAATGCATTATTAGAGTGGGGAAAGGATGATGAAAGCTTGTAAATTATTGCTTAATTGAAGTTTAAAATCTGTAGGTGAGGAGAACTGACATGCATACATGTAAAACACTGGCATAAACTTGGCCCATTCAGTTCCCCTTGCAGTGGAGGGTGTAGAACCCTGTCAGAGACATGAGTGCACATATTTTAATTATGGCGTGAGGTTTTCTTTGCTTGGCATTGACATTTTAACTTATGCAGCTAATAAGGAAGTGTGTTTATTTATAACGTGAAGATATACCATATTCACTGTTACATCAAGAACTGCTTTGTGTGGTAACTTACGTGGGCTGATCATTTAATTCTGGGACTGATTTTTTGTGAGTGAATGAGTAGACTTAACGGCTAGTTGGTCTTGTCTCCTTTGAAATAGTGTCCTTGTGCTGGTATGCACTTATTCCAGCGCTCCTGCCACTGACGAACGCACCTCTGGTAGTCACTTTTTGTAATAGCCCTTAGTTGTCTCGTCACGTTGGCTTGAATATCTTCAACGTAATAGAATCGGCGACCTTTCATTGTTTTCTTCAGTTGTGGGAACAAGAAGAAGTCACACGGAGCAAGGTCAGGGGAGTAGGGAGGTTGTGGAAGCGACAGAATGTTGTGTTTCGCCAGAAATTCATTTGTGGTGACAGCCCTGTGGGCAGGGGCATTGTCATGGTGCAGGATCCAGTTGCCGGAGTGCCACTTCTCAGGGCGATGTCTGCGCACAGCGTCACGGAGGCGTTGCAGGACTGTTTTGTAGAATTCCTTATTTACCGTCTGTCCTGTAGGGATGAACTCATGATGAGCCAGCCCATCAGTGTCGAAGAACGCGATCAACATGGTCTTGATATTGGACTTCACCTGCCGCGCTTTCTTTGGTCGAGGAGATGATGATGTGCTCCACTGGGAGGCCATTTGCTTTGTTTCTGGGTTATACCCATAAACCCAACATTCATCACCAGTAATTACCGAGGACATGAAGTTGGGATCGTTTTGGGCTTGATCACGGGGGTCAGTGCAAATTGACACGCGATCATCCTTCTGTTACACCATTAGGAGATGGGGCACAACTTTCACTGTCACACTTCTCATTCGCAAATCTTCAGTTAGATTTTCTGGCACGTACGGAATGCTATTCTAACTTCCTCGCACACGTGCCACGGTCTCCTCGGTGTGGGAGGTGGAAGGCCTGCCTGGGCGGGGGTCGTCTTCAAAGGATCGGTGTCCACTTTTGAAACGGGAATACCACTCAAATGTCTTTGATCGACTTAGGCAGGACTGTCCGAAAGCTGCTTGCAACGTTTCATACGTTTCAGCACCAGTTTTCCCCAGATGGAAACAGAAATCAGTGCACACACGCTGCTGCACTTTCTCCTCCATCGTGAAATGCGACGCAAACTGTTGTAGACGTTCACCCAAGGGCCTCCACAGAGCGAATGCGGGGAGATACCGACCTCCAGTTTTGCACATACACTTGTACAGAGTTGCCATGTGTCCCACTCTGTTGCCATTTCGCTACGTATTATAGTTTCTCGGAAAAAAAATCAGTCCCGGAATTAAATGATCAACCCATGTACAGCCCTTTTACCACCATTAAGATATACATTTTATTGCCACCATTTGGCCATAGTGCAGTATTTTACTTCTACAAGCACAGCACACATGCGCACATGTACACATCATAGTTTTACCTGTGACTCTGTGTTTACCCAATTTCATTTCATTTCATTTATTTCGTGTTAAGTTAATTTCATACACAACTTTGTTGTCAAAGGATTTCTTGAAACAAGGAATCAGGGTTGGCAATGCTCAGTATTTGGCAGAACAATTCCACCCTTTTGCACATAAATGTAGAAGATATAAAACATTTCAGACTTAGTAAAATTGTATCTCATGCATCGTCCCTGGTGGCATTGGTGTAACTCATAAAATGATACCAGATTACACTGTATGCCAAACACGGGTGATAAGGTAAGAATGGAAATACTGTTCTGCATTTCCTGAAGTAACTGATTTATGGTTGCATTAATAGCATTTTGTCACTAGTATGGTAATATTTCATTAATGACAGACAAGAAATGAAGACCAGCTTGTTAGAGAGGAGAATCATTTAGCTCTCTCCATCACAAAACTTACATTATCTGGATACACTGTGTAACACATAACAGGAGGGACCATACAAGGTGACCACAATGCAGATTTGCGTATAAATCACGTTAGTCTAGTGGTAATGCTATAGGCATGTATTAGGGAAGTCTTCTTCTTCCTCTTCTTCTTCTTCTTCGTCAGCACTACAACTTGTTATGAGGTTTGTCTCATTACTGATCTGCTTCTATTCATTCCTACTTTTAACTTGCTTTTTCCAGTGATAGATTTTTGTAACTTTTAAATCGTGCTTTATATCATCTTCCCACCTCATTTTGGGTCTTCCTCTTGATCTAAAAGTTCTGGGTTTCCATATTATGTTCTTTGTTAACCAGTGTTAATCCATTCTTTATAAGTCCCCAAACTGTGTGATTCTTCTTAATTTCATCTCTCTTTCTATTATAAATATAAACAATATATAGTCAAACACAACTTAATTAATTGTTTTACTAAGGTGTATTTCTTACATTGTTCCATTCAACATGTTTCAGCTCTAGTTATTAGCCATCTTCGGGTTGATTACTTTTCTTAGTAAGGTAAAATATACAATTAGCAGTGCTATTGTAATTGTTACCTACAAGATCTCGTATAACATATAAAAATTTTAACATTGATTCCACTGTATAGCAGTATTAAAACTAAGTTAGTGGAAATTAATTATATAGTATATTAAAATTACAGGGTATTATAATCATGGAATGTGGTGTGAGTACTAAAAATTATTCTATTTAACTGTGTTAATGGATTCTTCATTGATGCAATGGTTTTTTGTGAAGATGTAACATAGGTCTGTGGAAGTTATCGGAAGTTTGTTGACCTTCTGTGATGGCACCTGTAGAGTAAACAATATGTTTTAAAAAATTAGGGTGTTTTCAAATTATTATGTCATATGATTAGCTTTAATTCTCCAAGAGCTGTCAGCTTGTTTATTTGGTCCAAATATTTTCTGCAGAATTTTCTTTTTAAAAATTACAAACTTCTTTTCAGTTTTTGTGTTCGTTATCCACGTTTTACATGCATATGTACTAGTTTAAATGTTGGGTGTGTTACCAGCTCTGCTTAGGTCTTCCTTAACTTCAGAGGTCTCACAATACCTTGTAATGGTTGACCCCTACTAAATTCTTATATATCTTATGGTCATGGGGCATTTACATTATATGTCTTTTGGGGTAGAAACATCATTAATAAATTACCTAAGAATATGCAGCTGCAGCATATAAGAGAAAATGGTTTTCATTCACTGTTGTCATTGTTG
>Ga0131853_10012495_pt1 | contig 15558 bp, 9 predicted proteins | sample TergutLab28metaG_FD_92764 | JGI IMG/M metagenome (GOLD analysis project Ga0131853, IMG submission 92764) | Labiotermes labralis P1 segment gut microbial communities from Petit-Saut dam, French Guiana - Lab288 P1 (version 2) (version 2) | ecosystem: Host-associated > Arthropoda: Insects >...
GCAAAACTTCTAGAATTTCGGAATATGTAGCTTATTATGTAGGAATTTCACTCCTGTGATGTGGAGATCGTCTGTTTTTAACGTCGTTGTTTTGTAGGTACGGTGAAATTATTATCGCTCGCGTGAGGGTGCCAGTAATGCAGGGCTTTTTCACTAGAGAAATTTTTTTGAATCTACGTAGAAATTCTATAGTGAATCTTATGCGTATTGGACCGTGCATCATCTCGATATTTGAATAAAGGTTGACCAACTAGACGACACTTGCTTTATGAGCTTGAGGCGTGCTGGTGTTATGTAGTGGGATTGTTTGTTGGTGATGTGGTATCCGAGTGTAGGCTGGTTCAGCCTACACTCGGATACCATATCACAAACAGACAATCCCGCTAAATAACACCAGCACGCCTCAAGTCAGCCTACACAACGCAACAAATAGTCGCAAGCTCCTGAAGATGGACGTATTAACGTCTGAAACATATTGAACAGTAGATAATAAAGCAAGTGTCATCTAGTTGGTCAACCTTTGTTCAATTACTCAAATTCTATAGTGTTTCAACGGAGAGTAGTTTGAAACGTTTTATGCATAAAATTATAACTGTATAGCAGACGGTTGGTACGTTTTCAGTTGTTTACTCGTAGAAATAGGTTTAAACTAGTTGTAATTGTCTACGGATGAGGTGTGGCCTTTTTTTATGTAAGTTCTCACTATATAGATTAATTTGAAGTATTTGATGTTTCGTAATTGCACTTTTGTCACTTCGGTGGAGTATACTCCTCTGTCTAAACTTGTTCCTTAGTCATATTATTCCGCACGCAAAGAGGGTGACTCCCCTAAATATTATAATGAACAGTTTAAATACATTTTAATGTAATATTGGATGCATAAATTGTAATTATTGGCAAATTCTTCATTATTTTTTTTAGTAAAATTTAAATGTAACGACTAGTAGGCTAAGTTCATTAGAGTTCTTGACGGAACGTTTTTTGTTGGAGCTGATGTAAAGTCGTAAGGTTTATTGTTAAGCACGCCTGAGAATGCTGCAAATTAATTTCCTGGAGAAGAAATCTCATTTCCTCACACAGTACAGTGTCTTTTGCTACTGTGTGTTTCATAAACTTTCTTCCGTTAGGTCTCTTTGCGTACCCACACAAGCAGTTAATGTGACAAAGGGAATCGGACAGAAATGTGTGACCTATCCGGTTTGAGAACGAACCATTTCTCTTACAGTAAGTGTCCAACAGATTGTAGCAGTATAATGGCTGTAAACTTGGACACTTCTCACGCCTTACAGCAGCAGCATTAGCCAGCCATTCATTGTCAACCCACACTTGGCTTTATCACGCTACCATATAGAAGTTACCCCTGCAAACTTCCGAAGTGGCTGTGTGTACTAATGGATGTTGTTTCATTTAATGAGCAGAAAGCAAGTTATCAAAATTGAATACAGTGTTCGTATGAAAGGAAATATAAGAATTTACACATTCAGGGGAATAAAATATGAGTAGCTCTCATTATTGTAACACAGAGCATTGCGTATTAACCGGTGGTCCGCGAACCGGGACTTTACACCTATTCAATCTGGAATGTTTCAGTTCACTTCATAACACCAGGTCGTGTCGAGTCAAGAAATTCTTCGCATTTTGTGGAACCACGATCTTCATTCGCCCCATACGTGCTACCTAACCTGCCAGACTCATTCTTCTTGATCTTATTACGCGAATAATATTTGGTGATGAGTGCAGGTCATGAATTTCCTTCCTAATCACCCTGTTCCCGAACACACTCGGCTTACATTCCTCCCTCAGCTTAATACAGTAAGTTTCATATCCATACCAAGGAAGACGAAAAATTTTGGTTCTGTATATTTAAAACTCAGTATAAATTTATACAGTAACTCTATTTACAGGCCCAACTACTTCACTGCAGACGAGTTACTTTTTAACAAAATAATACTTTGTATTCTTGGCATCACTGAATTGCGAGATTTGAGGTCATCACTGGGGTGTTCCTAAATTCCTGAAGTATTAGGGGATATTAAGCTGTGTCTTTGGGTTAATATTTTACAACACTTCGAGGTATTTTAGTGCCCTTATCTTGAGGGTTAACAGTTAAAGAAGAATCTTCTTTGACTTTTTGACCTTGAAGATGAAGGCGCCATAATCCTCCGAAGCGTCCCGCAATATTAGCCTAACGATACAGTGTAACATCCCAGAAGAACTGAATCTTCGAATACGTAATTTTTTTCATTATTACTGTCATTTGTAACGTACGTCCTTTAGCGATATCAGGGATGTTGACCTAGTCAGGTCGTTCTTTGTCCGACTACCATAAAACACACTGATGGTGGTATAAACAGAGAGAATGGGAAGGAGATGAGTGTTGAATTTGCATTTACCTGTCAGTAGGATAATTCAAATTTTTAAAACTTTCGGTATATTCAGTGTATTAATGTAGAATTTTCTGTGGAGACATCTTCAGATGACTCATTGTTGGCCGAAACGTATGTATGTGTCCATTGTGTTAATAAATGAAATATCTGTGTTTCTCTGAAAATTGTTGGTGAATGTCGATATAAAACACAGCGTGATGAACAACGTAAAGGGAATTAGTACACTTACACGGTTAATTTACAGACCGAATGTACCGCACAACAGTAATTGCGGGTATACTGCTGTCCTTATATGAAATATTTTTATGTATTTGTCATCATCATCTTCTTCTTCCATGGATTAGGTCGTTTGATCTGTCCCGGCATCGACGCATTGCCATCTTTTCCTGCGGCCTCCACGATCTCTTCTTCCTCGAGGTTTGTAGTTGAGGGCGTGTTTCGGGAGTCTGGAGTTGTCCATTCTTTCAAGGTGGTTGATCCAGTTTTGTTTGTATTTGAGTATCACGTTTTGTATTCCAGAGATCTCCGGTTCTTTTCTTATGACTTCGCTTCTTATTTTATCCAGCCTTGTGTAACCCGTAACACATTTTAGAAAGCGCATTTCTGCAGCTTCTAGGCGAGTCATGTCTCTCTTCGTGGTTACCCATGTTTCGCTGCCATACAGTAGTAATGGTCTAGCTATTATATATTTGTAAGATGTATAATTGGAAAGGGAGTGAAAATTACTCTTACAATTTGTCTTCATAATCGAGCTATTTTAAGATACATTTTCACAAATTTCTGATATTCTGTGCCTCTATAAAAATATGAAATATGTGTTCTTAGTTGGAAATGGCCCCTGCATGTCAACGATGCAATTAAAATATCCTGCCGATATGATGAAGACAAAACTGATTAACTCATTACGGCGTGTCGCCATCAACATCATTATCAGAATTCCATGGCATCATTGTCTTTGAAATATGACTGCCGATAGGAACGTCTGCAGAGTGAGACACGAAATTGTCGTTCGTGAAGAAAGTAAGGAAAACTGGACATCTGGTAATACTGAAATTTTGTTCACCTAGTTGGTAGAATGTTCCCATTGTTATGTGGTCTGATGTAAAAGCACAATTCGTGTCGACAGAAGGGAGTCAACCTTCTGCACAGTAACCCTTCGTACAGTGCGGTTTTGCGCCCTGAAGTTTCGCCTACTGACATTCTATCTTTGCGCGATTGACCGAGCTTGTTTGTATGGGGAACATACAGCAATTAATCCAACAATATAGAGTCCATAAAATATGATGGAAAATTTGCCGAAGGCTGGAAAATTTAAGTACACGTAGATAAACAGCCAGAAGTCACTAAACTGCCTCTGAAAGAGGCAGTATCAGCTGCCCAACTAATGTGCTGTGCGAATGCTAAATGGTTGAAATATGTTTTCAGCCGGGGGGAGGGGGGGGGTGGGAATTGAGGTCTTTAAGTGTCCTCGCGTTCTTGTAAATCTATCTGTGCAGTAAGAATTCGTGTTTGCATTAAAAACGCCGCTATCAATACTCTTGACACCATATTCGACGAGGAATCACTAAACACATCCCATCGTTTCACGCCCGTTTATGTTAGGCCTTTCTGCTTGAAAGCCCCTTGCCATTTAACATCCCATCTTAAATTTGCGCTCTTTCATTTTCGGCTTAACGCCTTTTCGCTGATTACTTTATCTTAGGCTAACCTCCTGTTTCTGATGGAATTATTATTTTTTGTTTACACCAAATTTCTCAACAAAGCAACTAGGGCATAAAAAAGGGCCGAGTAGCTGAGTAGCTCGTAAACGTACATCGTCTTGAATTATGTTTTGAAATATAAATCTTATTGTAGCACCGTGCATTTTTTGTAGAATCACTTCAATTTATCAACCAACGAATGCACATATAATTTCACATAAAACACTTTTAAAACATTTTAAAACACTCCCGACATGTTTCGACCTTGTCAGATCATCATCAGGGAGCTTTGTTCCTTGCTAAAGTTATGATACAGTATTCACAATTCGATTCGTATTTAAAAAACGAGGTGTTGTGGCAGCATATCATGTTGTGTAGGGATGTGTTGTGGAGCAGTGGCTCGGTGTGCTTCGTACGAAGCTCCACAACACATTCCTACACAACATGATATGCTGCCACAACACCTCGTTTGCAAATACCAATTGAATTGTGAATAGTGTAACATAACTTTAGCAAGTAACAAAGCTCCCTGTTGATGATCTGACAAGATCGGAACATGTCGGGAGTGTTTTAAAATGTTTTAAAAGTGTTTTATGTGAAATTATATGTTCATTTTTTGGTTCATAAATTGAATTATGTTTCAAAACTATTCTCGCCTGTTATCTATATGAGTTCGCGCATGTGTTCAGATCGAGCTCACTCGTGGTAAGCCACGGTCTGTCACAGTATACGTTTTGCTGTTTTGTCACTGTTCAGTATCGCTGTTACTGAACACGCAATTTCCTGTCCTGAAGGAATCAACTTAAGTGACTTAAAAACTGAGAAGAGAGAAGTACATTGGTCATAGAATGGATTACATACATATCTTCTTTGTTACCATACTTAACAGAACCTACCACGTTACCCACTATCATAGTTTAAAAGTATTTACCGCTAAGAGGAGATGAGTCCGTATTTATTTCTACTGTGTATGGATATTTTAGTCGGAATGACATAGTCGATTTAGTGACTAGGCTGTAGGATGAACGTCTGAGGAATCGTGGTTCGTTTCCCGGCAAAAATAAGAGGTTTTGCTCTTCTCCGTATCACCCAGCTGGGTTCCGGCGTGCACTGTACCGTCTATTAGTGCGAACCTGAAGCAAAGCGACCGAGACGTGCAACTAGTCATTCTTCATCTAATACTATATTAGGGGTGCGTGAGGCTCTATTTCTTCTCCCCACATACGCCTTCGTTTTGTATACAGGGACTATTTTACCTTTACGTGTTACTATTTTAACCATTTACCTGCTAACGTGGAGAATATGGTGAGCTCCGAATAATGCTAGCAAAGGGCAGATGGGATTTAAATTGGCGTTTAAAAGGTTAACCCTTTGAAGCCTAACGACCCATATAGGGGTCGTACCGCACCGCTAACCTCTAAACGTTGAATTTTGTATATTTATTCAACAAATATAGGTAATGAATATTTTAAACATGGTATATACTCTCCGTTTTTTTTATCTTCAAAATGCAGTTTGTTTCATAATTCTAACATGTTTGGTTCCTGTATTATTCACTTTTATATATAGGGTGTACTAAAATTAAAAAAATAATTCCGGCGCCAAAAGGTATGTGGCAGTTCGTTTTTTTCCTTGTAGGTAAACATTAAATTTTAATTCATGGGTATACAATTTTTCTGTGTACTTGCTATGGATTATTCACATAGTTCATATGAGAGTATGAAGATAGATCTAGCCGTTTAACGTCAAAATATGACCGAATATTCTGTCAGTTCCATATCATTTTTGTTGACAATTTATGATCTAAGGCTGGTAGCTAAGCCACATCATGTACCTATGTATCTGAATATACACGTGTCTGCAGTTGTCAGAAGCTACAATGGATCATTGTCCTCCCTCTTGGCATCAGAGCGGTTGACCGCGTGCGCGGCAGAACGATTTGGAACTAACTATGCACTGCTTTTGTGGTTTGCTATTGCACACAACTTTTTCGTGCCTTCTAGGCCCCAAAGCCAGACTGGGTATGTTTAAAATGAAGAGCACCTAAGCAGTTCGTTCTATCAGACTCTTGAGCAGTGTTGCGACTGTCAGAAAATATAAGATTTTTGGTGAAGATCCATTTAGTGGTAATCTGGGTTCTGACATCGTGTAGTCTGGTAAAAGGACACTAGCATTTCGATGTCCATAGAAGATAAATCCAATCTGTTCATCCGCAAATTTGACTCCTACCTACCAAATTACGTTGTGTCGTAGCCAAGCAGTTCATTATATAGGATCGCTCATGGCCCGAGTGTCGTTGCTACACACACTTCCCATTCTTTTACGTTTCTTCTTTTTTTATTTTGATCTTTCGGTTCACGACAACGTCTAGACTTAGAGTTGATTACGAAGTTTCGGGCGCATCCAGAGGACGACAAAATAAATCATCTTGCAAGCATCAGGTATCACATTTCTGCTGTCTGCAGCTTACCCACACTTATTCGATTTGCGACATAATGCCAAATTATCTGCGTAGGTCTGCCCACGTCACTCAGATTTTTTTTCGAATTTTATATTTTATTGACAGCGCATCCCTATATAATCTTTTTCAAATGAATCCAACTAGGTGCATACTAATTCCTAGTATACTTATTTCAGCTTCTGTACATGTTTCGGGCAACTATGTGCCCATCGTCAGGAGAACTTACTCTCTGGTCTGCAGACCAGACAGCCACCCATACAGAACGAAAAATACCAGTTTCGCATAGATACAGTAAGTTCTCCTGATGATGGGCACATAGTTGCCCGAAACATGTAGAGAAGCTGAAATAAGTATACTAAGAAGTAGTATGCACCTAGTTGGCTTCATTTAAAAAAGACAAATTTTATCCGTTTTAAATTGTCGGTTTTAGAGACCCGGTGTATACGTAATAAAATTTTTAGCCTACTGGTCTTCTATATAGCATCGGAAGAACCGCAGATTGTTGGTAACACAATCCAATCTCCTGTGTGGCACCACTAATGGCCCTGTTAATCGTCGGTTTTCTGTACTAAGTGGATTACAAATCAATTCCACGCCAGTATCAAATACGGATTTTGATTGATCAATTGTTCATTCTGTGCTCTTGACGTGTTGCCACAACCGGCACACCGATACACGTCATTATTAGGAGCCTATATTTAAATTGCACGTATCACAATACAAAACGCCACATGCACTTGTTGTCGTGTGTATTCGTGTCTGACACAAGACTGACTTTTTTGTGTTTCGCAATCACATCTCAGTTCACATCCCATATACGTCACCTGCCCAGACCGAGGAATATGATAGTTTACCTCATTCATTAAGACCGGCCTGGTGTAAAATTAAATGTGTCTCTTGGCGTAAGCAGCGTTCATTTGTTAGATATAAAAATTGCGCTAATTCAAAATATCAGCATTAATTGAAGTTCATTGGTCATTTCGACCTCCGGCAGGTTGGCCCTCGAGAAAGATCCGTAGTATAGGCCGTTCGGAAACTGATGGCACACGGTGACGCACGGGAGGGGAAGTTCAGGGGGAAGATGCGAATGGAGTGGGTAGCCAGCAGCCTTGCACTGTACGTCGGAACATGGTGTATCCGCTGATCCGCACTCCTCGACTGCCAGTAGTCGACTGAACTGACCCCCCCGCAGATATAAATGGACTCGTCCGTTTTGCTGAAAGACCAAATCTGGTTTCTGCGCGTGGGCCATCACGTTTCGAATGTGCTCTAACAGATGGATAATGGTCTGACTAGGCTTCAAATATATCAGGTTGCAGTTTTTTTTGCTCTATTTAGATCTACCCACAGTTCCTTATGCTGTAAGTGACAAATGGTTGGAGGATATAGAATGATGAATTGGAAAAGTGCAACAGGAAGTGGTCTACATGGCGGGGAAAACAGTCTCTCTCTCTCTCTCTCGAAACGTACGTAGGAAGTGCAGCCAGTGGCTGACTGTCTCCTGTCACACTGCATACAGGACCTCATGCCGGTGACCGAATATTTGTTTCTTTTGAACCGTACACAGGACCTCCAGCTGGTAACCGACTATTTTCTTCTGTTGAAATGTAGCAGGACCTCCAGCCTGAAACCGACTATTTGTTTCTGTTGAACTGTAAATAGGTCCTACAGCCGGTGGCCAACTCTTTGTTTCTCCAGCATGATTCCGCTTCTTTGTCTGGACACAGGAAGGCATAAGGAATGGCATCTTCAAAAGTAAGGTTTTCCAATCGGCCATCTCGTATACCTGAGTGAAAGAGTAAGATACTCTTAAATACATAATATATAGCGGCTGGTTTCTTTGTTGTCGAGAATACCGAAGACGAAATCTTAATCACAGGTAAATAAGGATCATTTAATAAAAATAATATAGACAACCAAATAGATGCACTAATAACAATTTATTAGTAATTTCAATCAGCTTAAATGTTTCGGGAGATATTTCGCCCATCCTCAGGAGCACTATACTGTGTTTACAGCTTGTGGTATAATGTACCAACGATGTTGCCTGCTGGTGACCTTGTCACCAGCTGTAAACACAGTCTAGTGCTCCTGAGGATGGGCGAAATTGTCGCCCGAAACATGTTGAGCTGATTGAAATTACTAATAAATTGTTATTGTTGCATCTAGTTGGTTGTATATATTATTATATAGTGGCTGGTTTCTTTGTTGTCGAGAATACCGAAGACGAAATCTTGATCGCAAGCAAATAAGGATCATTTAAAGGACTTATTACATAGTTTTGTCTGACAGAAGTTTGCAAGTCCGGTTTGGCAGATTTCAGTCTCATGGCTCATCCATATAACACTCTTCCTATCAGTCAGTACTCATTGTAGATTTCTTTACCGTGGCCATTAACAACATAAGGAAGTGTCATCAGCTATGTCCTCACTGCATGTCGGCGACTTTGCCCCTTTTTACAGATTCCATTATCTCCTACCTACTGATGTAAATCTTCACTAATTCATCATCCATTTTTCGCTATGTAATTTAGTGAACGTTTACTCAATTATACCAACCACTGCAAATATATAAAATTTACACATTAAAACATTAAAACGTTCCGACATGTTTCGGTCCTAGGACCGAAACATGTCGGAACGTTTTAATGTTTTAATGTTTAAATTTTATAAATTTTATGTATGTGCAGTGGTTGGTATAATAATTGAGTAACTCGACAACATGCACGGTTTAACAACGAAAATAAAATTTTAAAAAATAGTGATGGGTCTTCAACTCTCTGTCAAGAATACCGCATGTGTCCACTTTCTTTTGTTGAGGGAGATAGTTCCTAACACTAGTCGTGTCATGGACAATAGGCAGCTGCCCCGTGATAGTGCCCATTAGATCTCAGACAACTCCAGACAGTTTGCAAAAGAGCCCTGAACATTATACGCGTTTTTCAGTTGCAGCTTCGTGAGGAGCAGAGAGAAGAGTAATGATGATCCGATGTCCTAAGTGTCACTTCGTTTGTGGCTTTGTTATAGACCAATCAACGACTATACTGCCTGTTCCTGTTATCATTTTTAAACATAATTATGGCAAACATTTCACTGTGGGTTTCGAACAAGTAGAATGTGAACTTTGTGTGCGGAGTTGCGGAACTGGTGGTTTTCTTTCCTCGACGTAGCTTGTGCCGTAAGACTGGGCTGTCAAGAATTGTCCTTCTCGTGAAGTGAATTTTGCACTCAAACCAAGGTAATTCGTCCAAAAGACATGAGATGCAAGGAGCAATTAAGCCTATTGCATGCTGCTACATAACTATCAGCACTTACGGCCACAAAGTACCTCCATGGGGTACAAACTACATTGTTCAGTCGGTATAGGGACTGACTACGGGCTTGGACGATCTGGGATCGAATCCTGCTGGCGACGAGATTTTCCGCCCTTCCAGACCGGCGCTGGGGCCCACCCAGCCTCCTGTAAAAATAGTACCGGGTCTTTCCCGGGGTGTAAAGTGCGGCCGGGACGTGTTGTTGACCACTCAGCTCCTTCTAGTGCCGCGGTCATGGAAGAGTAGAACTATACCTCTACCCAACCTCTGGGCCACACAGGGCCTGTAACGTGAACACTTTAACTTTTTACAAACTCCATTTTGAAATTAGCTTCTGTGCCCCTCCCAAGATGGGTACTTACCTTCGTACTCCGTTCTAGAATACTCAGTGTACTCATTTTCCACAGACGTCCCAGAAGTGGATCAAAGGTGTGTGCTTTAATGCCAATTGAGCAGGCCCTTACATTTCTAGTACATTCGTTCAGACCGGTTTTGGCTGCAAAAATACAAGCCCCTGTAGGTTATTTGAAATTGTTGGTAACTTCGTTCAGGGCATATTGTGCTGTTTAAAGGCATCTAGAGCGCAATCCAAGGCTTATAATTCCCTCTTGTCACCCAGTCATTTCACACTAGAGCTAAGTAATAGGTGCCGCTTAATTATGAAAGTAGTTTTCAATATCACATTTTTGACACCGGGTCGTGTAGCAATTAACAGCAATGAAGTAGCCGGTATTTACACCAGAGAAGCTGTTTTCGAAGTTACCTTTTTATCATTTGTTTTAAACGTGATATGGTGCCTACCTCCATCATCCTCCTTTCTCGAAATTGAAGTAATGTTTTTTTTAATTGCTGGCACATTCTTTGTTTTTATCTATGGAGAAAAAGCCAGTGAGGAAAACCATACTGTAATTGAACATTATTCGGACAAACCAATTGCAGAGAAAATGACAGTACGTCTAACAATGTGTCACAGAAGTAGCGCTCTGTACTTGTGTTCTGGGCGTGGTTTTTATCATTCGAATTTCGATTGTCTTATTTACTTAAGTCAGTTTTACCCCAATTTGTTCATGCTAATTCTGGAAAAATACTTTTAATACGATAAAATTTTATAAGCTCCCCCCCCCTTCTACAATTCGTTATATGCTACTACATTTGGGGCTAGCTAATTCAAAAGGAATCATTAATCTAAAAATGTACTGTCGACTTATGCAACATCACACACACCACTTCCTGCCAACCTTGCTTAATTAATTGCGCATGCTTTAATTTCTGAAAGTTTCGCAGTTTTTTTTCTCCGGCAACCGATCCTAGATCACGTTCATCAGTATGTATCAGAGTTCCTGTACTTTCGTAAATACTAACGAACCTCGCCTCCACGTATTCACAGTCAAGTCGATATAAGGACCATTAATTTTGTATGGTACTTTACTCTCTTATGTTGTTGGGCTGATAAATGTAGAGTTACGTACTCAGTCAATAGTCCCGTGTATAGCGTGCATTTTGTTCCCTTTTTTGAAAAGCAGCCAATCCTGTCTGGAGTTAAAGCACGTAAACAGAACATTTGATGTACTTTGTTGCCGAAAGTGCTCAACGTAAATTACTGTGTGGGCCGTCTCTCATATCCTTCAGGATATTTCATCTGTTCAATGCCTGACGCTTTGCAACATTTACGCTAGATTCCGTACTAAAAATACTCAGACGAATTTAATTCTGGATCCTACAATTTTATATCCTTACATAAACTCAAACGTAATATTACGTTACACAAAGTTGGTTTGCTTGGAGTTACCTGACATGAGGCGTAAATTGCATTACTTTCTAGTGCCTTGATTTTGAAAAATTGTCAGGTTACGGAGCTTTTAAACAAATCGAAGGGAAAGTGATTAGTGTCTCTGTACATCGCGTTTGGCCCTGCAGTGTTACCTAGATTCGTCTCCCAAATTCCGTGTCCCGTGAGACTGTTAGTTAAACAAGACGTATAAGTCGAATTATTTATAACTCCAATGGGATATTAGTTTCACACTTGTCAGATTCCTTGCCTGCTTCTTATGGGACATCTATGACAGACTGAATGCACTTCATAAGCTGAAGCGAACCTTCGAATTCAATTTCATATCCTCCAAACTGACAGCAATTCAATTCAACTGCTTTGCGTCTGAACATGAACATTGAACAAGGTTGAAAAAAACCGAGCACCATTAACATCTCTGTTAGCTACATATTTTGTGTGAACCAGCTTGCATGAGATTGTATGCAAGGTTTATTACTGGTGAATCTTTTGCCGACATTATTTTGCTGGCTTTGCCTTGCACAGTATCAGTACGATGGCTGCATTTGTAAGGCGAAGAATCGCCACCAGCCTGCTGAATGTGTAATGACAGTCTCTTGATTGCCGAACTAACCGACTGTGAAGAACTGAGTAACTTCCTTCCTTACAGAGTTACGGGATAAGTGTTTAAAATAAATCTTGGTAATCCATGGACTGGCTGACACGCTGAGCGAATGAACGCTTTAGCGACTGTGTAATTAACCTTTTGGCGCCGGAATTATTTTTTTAATGTTAGCACACCCTGTATATAAAATGTGAATAATACAGGAACCAAATACGTTAGAATTATGAAACGAACTGCATTTTGAAGAGAAAAAACGGAGAGTATATACCATGTTTAAAATATTCAGTGACTATATTTGTTGAATAAATATATAAAATGCAACTTTAGAGGTTAGCGGTGCGGTACGACCACTATAGTTGACATTAGGCGTCAAAAGTTTAACAGGGATTCTTTAAAGGTCCTTGGTAAATAAATTCTCTAAGCGTAATAACTGATGCTTGAGAAAATGATATTTGTTTGCTAATAGAAAGCGTTATATACATATGAAACTCGAAGCTTCATATGCGTTTTCGTGGGAGACCGTCTGTGGTGCCAGATTAATAAACACGTCGTTGTCACACACTGTTTGTCGAATGTATGTTTCCGAGAATTAATTAATTGCTACCTGATTCAGTAAACGTGTAAATAACTCTCTGATAATTTATTTCGGTAATTATAATGCTTCATAGTCAGTGTAAAGTTGTATACACGCCGCCAGGAATATGGATACAAATAAAAAATTCGCACTACTGTATCGGTGTCTATGAGACCAAGGGAAAGCATATGGGTGCATTACTTTATGCTCTTATGTCGCAGTAATAAGTTACGTAAATGTCAGTTATCTTAATCACGTGACGTGCTGACACTTAAGTGGCGTGAAAGGAAAATATATCTACAATTTGTGCATTTGTGTCAATGGAGTTCGGGTGATGTGGGCCCGTTGTAAGAAGTTTCCTTGACGTGTGTGTTTCATTTTGTGTGAGCGCCGTAGTGGAATTAGGTCGAAAAAGATCCACTAACATCGCTGAAGAAATACGCAGGATTTCCTTCAAGTGAGAAGGACCTTGTTGTGGAATATAAATAAATCGGTGTCTAATAATCAGGGTACAGGAACAGTTAAAATAAAATATAGGTAATTCTTCGCCACTGTTGAGCTGTTAAAGTAGCAGTTACTAACTATAAAAAATTTCGACTTACGTTTGCAAAGAAATTAATTTAAATTCAGAGAATGACTGATATTATTCACTTCAGAATCATTTGTTTTCTTATATAACCAATGTATCTGTACAGTCTTTTTTACGCCGAAGATAAGAATGACTGACCTTATACCTTCAGTCACCATATTACTTTTTTTATGTTTGTGCCGTGCATCAATGACGATTAAAACACTTTATTGTCCAACAGATTCACAAATATATAATTCGTAGATACAATTAGAATTATTATAAAATATTTAAAATTGCTCCAGCATGTTTCGGATCACAAGGGATCCATCACCAGGGAGCATTATACAGTGCTTGCCTAAAATTACAGTAATGGTTCTACTGCGTCCGTTGATATGGACGTAGTCGGTGCTATGGCAGCATATTTGCTCATGGTGCGTGTGTGAACTGAACAGTCTAGAGAGGCACTGCCTATGGAGTGTCAGGTAGGTCACGTGGTATGTCCTCATACCACGTAACTTACCTGACACTCCAGTCTAGAGAGGCACTGCGTATGGAGTGTCAGGTAGTTTAAGTGGTATGAGGACATACCACGTGACCTACCTGACACTCCTTAGGCAGTGCTTCTCTAGACTGTGCAGTTCACACACGCACCATGGGCAAATATGCTGCCATGACTACGTCCATATCAACCGACGCAGTAGAACCATTACTGTAATTTTAGCAAAGCACTGTATAGAGCTCCCTGATGTTGGATCCCTTGTGATCCGAAACATGTTGGAGAAATTTTAAATATTTTAAATATTGTAACCGTCTGTCTGACTTGCCCGACTTCAGTTACAACTATTTGTAGCTCGTCGTAGGTACGGATCCCTCTCAAGGAATATGCAGGGGGAATAAGAAGTGATTTGCTCTTTCAGTACTCTTTATTCACTGAAGTCCGAACACCACAACTTTTGGTTCCAGAACCAACAACTTTTGGTTGCTCGTTGTTCATCTAGCAGCGAACAGCGTTCGTCTCCGCACAACTGACCACCTCCGAAGCCTTAGTGATACAGATACCAACAGTGAACACTTGCCCGTAGCTGACATCGCAAACAGAGAATCAATTCATATGTGTATGGGGCAACTCAGCATTCTCATTCATATAGCCTGGCAAGTGCACGTGTGCACACCAACTTTACCTCTTCCCTTTCAATATATGAACTACCCTATGCTGACGACCAGTTTATCTCACCTTCTTGGTTGCCTAGTCCGAGATTTGAACTACGGACCCTGGCCAGTTACAATATTTTATAATAATTCTAATTGTATCTACGAATTATATATTTGTGCATCTGTTGGACCAATAAAGTGTTTTCACCATTTTACTTTCATTACATTTTTTAAAAAATAAAAATTCACAGCAATTTACCAAGATCTTTAACTGTGCAGCTTGTGTGACCTAATTTATGTGGCCTAGAGTACTTTCAGTTTTCAAGCGCATTACAGATAATAAAATTATTCATAGCCGCATAACTTTTTCTGAATAGATAGTAGTTTCCTATACATAATAAATGTGTACTTGTTTCCAGTAGATTTATTATCCGTGGGTCGTAGGACATTCCGTGGGCATACGCACGGGCTGTTCGGAATTAGTGAAACTGATGACGGTAAACATTATATTTACTTTGAAACATTTTCTGTTTACTCTTTCTCCAATAATTTTGTGGTTTGCGTCATTCACGCTTTGAACATTTACTGTATGCGCTGTAATGTGTCACTTCATAAGCAACAGTAGATGGCAACAAATTATTAATACGTAATTTTGGTTCGTAAAGTTTTGTACTCCTAGCCCAATATTGTGCGGGTGATAAAATCGAGAAGAATGAGATGGGCTGGGCATGTGGCGCGTATGGGTGAGGAGAGGGGAGTGTATAGGGTCTTGGTAGGGAAACCGGAGGGAAAGAGACCACTGGGGAGACCTAGGCCTAGATGGGCGGATAATATTAGGATAGATCTCCAGGAGGGGGGATGTGGGTATGTGGACAGGATTGGGCTGGCCCAGGATAGAGACAGGTGGCGGACGTTTGTGAGTGCGGTAATGAACCTTGGGGTTCCGTGAAATGCGGGGAATTTCTTGACTAGCTGCAAACCAGTTAGCTTCTCAAGAAGGACTCTGC